>Ga0325410_1007589_pt1 | contig 11838 bp, 5 predicted proteins | sample PopdelMetagenome_16_FD_206182 | JGI IMG/M metagenome (GOLD analysis project Ga0325410, IMG submission 206182) | Populus deltoides microbial communities from Bellville, Georgia, United States - Xylem-PdIQD-R3 | ecosystem: Host-associated > Plants > Phyllosphere > Stem > Wood/Secondary xylem... | reverse complement strand
ATAGTCTCCTCGGTTGTGTGGTGAGAGAGAATATGTGTCTGTCTGTCTGTCTGTCTGTCTAGAACTGTGAAATCAGGACCTTTCAAGACAAACCCGTGACCTCTCTCTCTCTCTCTCTCTCTCTCTCTCACACACACACACACATTGATCCCGCGCACAGCCACTTAAAATCAGGCACAGGAGGATGGTGCAGGCCTGCCTTTCTAAATTGACAATGCCACCCTTCTCTTTTTTGAATTTTTTTTTGCTAGATAAGAAAAGGAAAAAAAAACTATTACCTGGAAAAATAATTCTTAAACTAGTCGAAATTCAGTATACATTTGTATAAAAATGCAATGGCATGAAATAAATCAAAATAATCTAATAGTTAGAAAAAAAAAGATGACATGGCAAAAACAAAAAAAAACAAGAGAAGAAAAAGAAAAAAACAAAAAAAAAACAAAAAGAATGAATGAAATGTCAAAGACACAACAGAGCTTTAATGATAAAACTCTTTGTATCACATGGAAGATATCAACAAATTAAATACATAAACACCATAAAAGTCAATTTTAGAATTGGTGATGAGATGCCAGTAAATAAACATGTCATTATTTTTAGATTGCATGTTTGACTCACCATCAGTTTTAAAGTTGGTTTTTCATGATGTTTATGAATTTATCTTGTCGATACTTTTTTAGTGGTATTGAAAGTTTCATCCTCGGATTTTCGGTGTATTTGCGAAGTTTCATTTTTTTCATTTTTTATTTTCTTTTCCTTTTATTTTTTCTCCTCTCTCTCTCTCTTTTTTTTTTTTTTTTTGTCATGTCATCATTTTTTTAGCCATTAGATTATTGTGATTTCTTTCATGTCATTAGATTTTTTTTAAAAAAAATATTTGCATAAGTGAATTATTTGAGAAAGCAATAACTTGCAGGAAATTTGTTAGTTGATGCGCAAAACACCAGGCTATGTATATGATATATGAACCTGTCAGCTAATATGCTGGATTAGAAATTATTTTTTCATGCTGTGCTAGTGATCTAGAATAAAGAACTCCTTTTCATTTTCACTCCCTCTCTTCATTTTTCACCACTTGCGATTGATGATATATAGTCAAACACTTTATAACTTCCATTCCATGCTCGTCTCAATGATTATTTTTTTTTCTCTGTATCTTTTTGAACAGCCCTCCGTCTTGATTATACACTGTACATTTCCTTAATTGCAGTTCTTATTCCTCATATATCCTCTTGTAGTCATAATTACAGTAAAGTACGTCCTAACTGTGGTTTTCAGCCTCCTTTATAGACCTTTTGATTACCTTACCGGGCACATTTCTAACACCTTGACGGGGTGGATGAAATGAAGAGAGGGGCCAAGAATTTTAATTAGAGAAAAAATTGCAGGAAGGATCAAAATTTAATTTTTATTTAATTTTTAAAGTTAAAGATTTAATTTATTAAAGGAGAAGAGCTGATTTTATATATATAGAAGACCTACCTGCCTTTTTGAGACGGAGGTGTTTTCGGACTTTCACTTCACGTCAAACTGATCGATGGTCTCTTTTCATTGTGTAGCTTAATAAATATTGCAGAGCCAACACATTCAATCACTCCATCATTTTCTAACTCTGTAGCAGGCAGATATATGATAAGGTAAGGATACATCGGACTACGTGATGGGATTTAAAACCTGTTTATTGGTGACGGCATTTCTCCTCCTCCTCCTCCTCCTCCTCCTCTGTTGCTTCTCTTCAAAGTTCAAACACTTTATTTCTCACTACGTTCCTAACTTCAATATCGATATCATAACAATAGACATGCTCTCTCTGGCCACTACTACCTTTACTGACTAACTTAAAATTATTTCCAGACCTCCTTCTCTCTCTCTCTCTCTCTCTCTCTCTATGTACTATACTGCCCCTTATAGTAAATTAGTAGTAGCAGTAGTCTATACATGCATGGAGCATCCAACTTTGGCTCTTTCGTGGCTCGGCTTCCTTGATGACGTGTCTCAGGTGACTGAATTATTGGCCCCAAAAGTCTCCATGAATAACTGAAAAATTAACAGCTTTTTTGCTTTCTTTTTTGTAATGGCCCAAGAAATATTTTGTTTTATATGTACGTACGTACTCTCCCTTGCTAGCTAGCTTTCAAGAGGTCAGGCAGAGAACATTCATGTCTTCGAAATTTAATAATTAATGCCATCTCAGTTCGGCTATTTCTTAGCAATAAACGAGCTCAAATTTTACTGCTACAAGTGTCAAGATATGAACAAGATAATGGTACCACTTGATCAAAAAGAAAAAAAAATCATTTGACTTGATATTTACGGGGAAAAACAGTTCCCATGATTCAAAATATGCAATGAAAAATCAAGAAACTTCATGTTCATGATGGCCAATGTGTAATGCCAAAGGAAACTTAACTTTCTCACATGAATAATGACCATCACCTAGTTTAAGTCGTCAAGTTCCAAAGCAAATGATGGGTATAGCCAATATTGATGCGAACAAATATTATAGAATAGAAAGGTTGCATGTGACATCTATTCTTTTTATCCCCTTTTGCATAGATTTGTGAAGCAACTAGAAATTGCTAAGAAGAAACGTCAGTTTCGAGTCCCGATATTCAATTAAAATGGGAAATACTATCTCCATAGCCCGAGAAGAACATCGTCTAAAAAACTTCCTATGCTCCCCCCCCCCCTCTCTCTCTGGGTGCTTGTCTTCTTGTCTTTCTTTTCTTGATTCTCAAGTCCAAGCCTTACCCTTCTGCACTCTGCAAGACTGCAGCGGCTGACATGGAAACTGACCCTGTATTTTTGGTTGTTCTGTATGCCATTCTCGTGATACTTGTTTTGTTCTTATCTTCTACAAAACATATTTATTATCACCCTTCCATTTCCTTACTCATGTTACATGCATATTTCCGGGAATATTCACACTATAGCTCTCCCTAAAAAATATGACCCCAATCTAGATTTTCCCCACAATTAACAAAGACACCTCATCACATCCACAAGGAATTAACCTAATTGATCGATTACTATACGGTTATCGACTAATCCAATCGTGAACCACTTGATGCCCAGGTGGGTCCAGCAATCACACAATGGGACCTGTAGGCTGATGGAGAGAGCAGTTTATGATTAATAGGTAACAGAAGCATGAATAGTTAAGGAGTAAAGCAGTAAATTTCATGATTCATGGAGCCAGATTTCTAAGGACATGCATATAGAATTATAATTAAATTAAAAAAAGGGTCCACAAAGAGTATGGAGATCTAGAGAATAAAGGATGATCTTTCCTCTCACAAGTTGTCAGCAACTTAGGCACAGATCCTACCGAGCCCACCACCATCACTAGCAAAATCAAACCGAAAACACACTCACACTCACACACAAACACAAACACCTCTACACGTTGAAGAGCCAAGAAGATTCTATTCTAATCTCTAAAACGCAGTGAAAGTGAACCCCACAAAAGCTCCTCCTATATTATCTCTAGTTATTAATAATGAAATGATAACAGTAATAATTAGATAATCTATATAACGAGGATTTCAAGGAGAGACAGCTTAAAACACAGAGAGAATACGGATAGAATTAATTAAATCCCGGTATATAATTTAAAAAGCTAACCTTGTTAAATTAATTACCAATCTCTCTCTAGATCTCTGTCTCTAAAATGAAAATATAAAATGTGTATTCAATACGACAAGCTACAGAGTTGTTTTTCTTAATTCTGTCTTTTGCAGCACTCTCTTTTGTTTATCTCACTAACCCTTCTAGCTCCAGCTCTGCAAGAACTACTAGTTCTTATTATATACGTCGAGAGAGATAGAGAGTGAGTGAGAGAGAGAGAGAGTACCGTAGTTTAAAAATCATGCATGCACAAAAGCATCTCTCTCCGATCTCTCAAACATGCTCTGCATATATATAGTAATAGTATTAAAAAATGAGAATAATAATATCATTGTTAGACCGTATAACTTAAAGGGCGTGGCGTAAATCGAACTTAGACGTAAAGGTACTTGTCAGATTAAGAAGGTGGAAGAAGAGCAGAGGGCACTGTTTATTTATCTGAGAGATAGAAGAAGCTAGCCATGCTGTATGGGTCACGAGGGGATACGGATCGATCCCACGAGGAAATGGCACACTGATATTAATGGATAGGACAAGGTACCCGTTTGTCTCTCTCTACCTAGCGCGCCCATGAAACCAGTCTCAATTTGTCCTTTTTGTTATATATACTGTGATGGACGTCTCAGTCCTTTCAGATGACAATTTCTCAGGATCATGTACAGGAAGTGGTACTGTGGGCAAGGCTTGCACAAAAGCAACAAAAAATATGCAACATGCTATCCTCATATGCTTGGTTCACTACTAATCACATAAGAACCCATCGACTGCATTAACAAAATATGAGTGTTGCTATTTTTTTATGAGATAAAATATTTGAAATTAAGATTAAAAACTTCCTTAATGTATTTTATCATCATACGTATTAATAAATCAATAAAAAGTTAATGCGACTTATTTGACCTAATAGGGTAAGAGTAAATTGATCATCATGTTCAAATGATGATCTAGTAAAAAAAAATTTAATAGAAGCATCGTTTCAACACCTATATAATCCTAGTTTAAATGTAAAATAGCAGACCATGAAATGATTAAATTGCAAAATAAAAATAAAAATGTATAGAGCATAATAAAAAGATAACGACTTGTTGTATTGATTCTTACTAACTCATAAAATTGATAACTCATACAATGGACACGGCCACAATGAGTTAATCTAATTAGACAATCATAATTTTTCTTTTTCTCTCCCTTATTCATTTCCTGACATGAGCCATGGTTGGGTCTCAACTGACTTGAGGTTTGATTAAAAAAATATAGAGATGAAATTTAATATATAAATAAATATTAAATGATATAACTGAAAAAACATTAGCTTATAAAAAAACAAGGAAATATGGGTGAATCTTCTAGACTATATTCAATCATCAAAACATAAAAACAGTGAAATCCTATACCTGAGTTCAATAAAAAAGCTCAATTCTCAATCAATTTAATGTTGTAGGATGAAATAATAAAAAAACTAAATTAAAAAAATTTGCCAAAGCAAAAGGAATTGCAACCAAAAAATGATCAAAGCATATAGGAAACAAATTGAAGGAAGATGACATTGTAAAAAAAACCTCAATTCTAAAAATCATCTAAAACAAAACTAATAGAAATTAAAAGAATGAGAATAAATATGATTGATAAAAAATCAAAGAAAGATCAAACTAAAAAATAAATAAATATTAAAGCATAAAATTGAAAAGACATTAACTTAAAAAAAACAAGCAAATCTGCATGAACCTCCATAACCTAGGTCAATACTCTAAACTCATAACTTGAAAAATTCAAGATTTCGGTTCAATCAAGAAACTCAAATCTCAACCAATTTAATATTAGATGATGAAATCATAAAAAAAATTAAAAAAGTGTCAAAGCAAAAAGAATTGCAAAAAAAAAAGTGAGGATTAAAACACATAAAAAAAATTAAAGGAGGATGGAATCTAAAAAAAATATCAATTCAAAAAATTGTCTAAAACAAAGAAAATAAAAAGATTAGGGACTAATATAATAGATAAAAAATTAAAGGAGGATAATTTTTTTTTTAAAAAAATCCAATTCTTTAAACAATCTTAAATAAATAAAAAAAACAAATCAAAAGATCATGGATAAAATTTTAAGGGAAAACAAATGGAATGGTTGATTTGAAAGTTTGAATTGCCACGCATGGAAATTGAGGTGGAGAGATTAAAAAATAGATCTACTAGCAGTAAAATAGAGCTCAAGATGCCACACGCACGTCCATGGAAGGTAGGGTTCACCGAGCTGAACCTAACCACACTAAGAAAGCTCGTCGTTGATCTTTGGACGCTTTGGCTAAAGGTAGCAGAGACAAGCATCGACAACTTTTTTTTTATAATATTTTTTATTTATTAAAAAATAAAATTGCCTTTAAAAATAACAAAAAAAATACAAAATAGCCTCTAGACAATAATTTATCTTTTTTTTTTGTTTTTCAAAGGTATAATTATCATTTTACTATGAAAATAAGAACAAAAATACAACAAAAAAAATGACCTTAGATTACAACTTTATATTTTTTGCTTTGTAAGGGTAATTAAGTAATTTTGTTGTGCTGAATTAGTTTTTTTGGTCAATTTTATAATAATTAATGAATCATGTGGGAAGATTATATTACCCTCAAAACAAGTTTATTGGTTTTTTAAAAAATAATAATATTGAAACAATCCTATCTTAGAAATTATAATTTATTCTACTAGGATTGAAATTAGTCACGATCGCGATTAAAAAGAGAAGAGAGAGCTATTGTTCAGGGCGTAGGTTGTTTATGACAAGTAGAGCTGATATAAAAATGTGGGCAAAAGACACGACTGATGCCTATACTGTCAAGTCTGGAAGTGAATTAATTGATATCATTCTTTATCCATGAAATTAAACTTCCCTTGCACTTCCCTCTTGTGGAAATGATTTGCCCAACCAAAGATCAAATTATTCATTTGGTCGTTGCTACTTGGCAGAGTGTGTACAAGAGCTTTCCTGGCGCACCATCATTTGACACGTACCAGCTAGGCAATATATCCCTTTTGTGAACATGAAACAGAGCATGATACTCATGTTTTCCTCCATTGCTACGTACCACATATGGAGATCGTGGCAACGATTTCAAAATTGGTTTGGCATCTCTAGGTCCATGCTGAATACAATATATCAAATAATCAGCCAATGACGGGACATGGCCTAAGGCAAGTTCCAACGAAGTGCTTTAACGATGCTATATCATATGGTATTTTATGGGGGTATTTGGACTGCAAGGAACAAGATGATCTTCAAAGATAAGAAGCTGGATTGGAATGCACAGTTTCAACACATTCTCCACCATATTCTTACACTCTGGTTAAAGGCTTAGAACAATAACTTTACATGTACAAGGAATGATTTAATTAGAAGTCTTAAAGGCATTTTGTGTTCTTGCTTATAAGATCTTGTTAATGCTCATCTTCTTTGTACCTCCCTTAATGTTCTTGAATTCTAGCTTATCATAGATTTAATGGTAAATTGATTCGTCAATAAATATCTTGATTATTATTAAAAAAAACTTACCATACCTAGATAAATAAGAAAAACTATACCTCTTGACGTCGAAACATACACAGAATACTTTCACCTCGAGAGAAAGATTTCAGTATTGTCGAAGGAGAACAAAAGTTTACAAAGGGCGAGGCATTGCTCAAATTAGAGCAAGAATATTACAGCACACTCAAGCTTAGGCTAGCAAGCAATTATATATTCAATATTTTCTTTCATTGAAATAAGATTCAAGTTGCAACAGCTACAATTTTCCAATGACAATCAAATACTACTCCTTTATACATCTCATGCCCGTTGGACTTTCCATCAAATCAAGAATAAAAGAACAGGAGCATTACAAACCTTACGTTGCACTTCAAGGTTGTCTCAATCAAGAGAATATCATTGAAATTCAATTTATTGTTTTATTTTAATACGCGTGCATGGTAATATAATTGTAGTAATCAAAACCAACAAAAGACATTGACCCAAATGAAGCAAAGGGAGTTGTTTTAATTGACTGATTATTTGAAAGAGAAAGGAATCTTAAAATTAATGAAGTACTTTAGAATAATATTGTGGATTTCATTTGCATGCAAAAGTTCTAATATTCCTCTAAAAAAAAAAAAAAAGGAAGTTCAAAAGCAGCTTACTTAATTCAAAACTAGTCTCTTCAGCTAGCGTAGGTCCAAAAGGTTTTCTACATGAAAGACGTCTTTCTTAGACTTGCATGGGCAATTGTTTCTTATTAATAAAAGAAAGCTCATTTTATGTCACTTTAGAGTTGCATTAAAAGGAGAGAACAACAGGATATGTCTTTCCTTTCTCTCTTCTTTTTTCTTTTCCTTTCCTTTCTCTCTTCTTTGTTAAAAACACTGATTCAACATCTATGTGAAAAAGATCCTACTATAAAACTAAAGAAACTTTGTCATATACAAAGGATAAGGGGTTGATTATTGCTGATATACAGCATATATATTCTACAGGACATGCAAATTCTCACACCAAAAAGATGCTTACGCTTTACATGCATGATCGGCTTGATGTGATGTTTGGACCCATAGATTCCACTAATTCCATGCTTTTAATCGGTGCTCTTGATGATCAAGCATTGGCAAGCATATCATATTCAAAATGGGAAGGGGCCCAAGATTATGTTTTAGTCCCGAACAATATAACATCTATGAATGACCTAAACATACTTAGCCAAAAAAGTATATATATATTAGATCCCGAACGTCGCAAAAGACAACAGAAGAAGAAGGGTGGCTTAGAATGGGGAACATCAAGGCTGTTGGATCACATGCACATCCCATTCTTTTTTATCTTCCTGATCTTCCCGTCTTTTGACACTGTGGAGGAGGAGATAGGAAAGGATGCCCCACAAATTCAAGGCTGCTGCTGCAGCTATACTACAACTCCTCAATCCAAGGGATTCCTTTGTAATGATCAAAGGCCTTATTTGGGTCCCTCCATCATGCTCACCATCATTTCATGCATATATAAGACCCACTCCTACGTCCTTTACTCACAAAGCAATAATAAGTGCTTAAAGTGATTTATTTATTTTTTTACTATGATGACATCCAATTATTCAAGATAAAAACTGGGCAATCTGGCTTCATCGAAATTCGATGAGAATTATGATCAGTAATTGATCGAATGGTGATCGATTCATTATTTTCTGGGGAAACGCAGTTATCTTCAAATCATTTGCAGTGTTGGTTTGATCCGGGCTGTCCAGTTTTCTCTGATTCATTTTGTTTTTCTTCTTTCTCTAACATATTCCTATAATCATACAGATATTATTGCCACCTAATAATCCACTGAGGAAACCCTTTTGGCTGGTCAATCATGTCAAGCAAAAAGCTTTGTGAATTATTTGTTGTACATCACTCAACCAGCGCACAAAATTTTGATGGTCCCTAATCGAACACTATCCGCTCCAATTTGTTCCCTGCCTGATTCCCACGCGCAGCTAAATAACCAAGCACCCACACAAACTATACTTCAGTCATGTTTTTGGATCATCAGTATCTGTAATTCAAGGGGCTTCAGTATCAATGTTGTATGTGTGGAATAATTGGAAAATAAACTAGTTGACTGGTACAAACATGGACAGTTAGGAGGTGTGTGTGTTGTATATGCACTGCTATATATATGAAGTCTTTGGTTCCTAGGACCACTGCTGCGAAAAGTGAAACCCAGCCATGGCATTCGTTTGCCCTTCTCTTTCTTCGTTTACGTTTACAGAAGAATGATGTTCCTTTCTCTTCTTCCAGGCACATCTGGACTTGTCAAAACTATACTTGACTGTCAGAAGGATTGATAATGACGTTACTATATAAGGAAAAAAAATGACAACAAATTAAAAAAATTGATAAAAGTACCGACTTGAGATTTTTTTTTTGAAATATTTAAGATCTAAAGGATTTATTTTTTGTTTTTGAATTCATATCGTGAACATTGACGTCATAAAATTCCAGTCAGTTTTCGACCCGTATTCTCAGAGGCAAACCCATGGATGGTTAACCTAAAATAATTTGCGAGCAAACTTTGTATTAAATATATTATTGGAACCCTAACTAAACATGGCACTGCACTAGAATTGCACATGCTAATAGTTAGACAACGGCACGATCGAGATAAGACTATAGGCAACACTACGTCAAGCTACGAAATGCAAATATTCCATATATATATATAAAATGGGCCGGGGACCTCTGGCAAGTCGCGACTGAGCAAGTTAGTTAGCCTCAGTCATGCCCGAGGCAGGAGGGTATAGGCAATAATTTTGACTGCCGATGCGAGTATAGAATGGAATCGTAAAAGAAAATTAACCCAGTGATGGTACAAACATCAGATGAAAAAAGAAGGCAAAAGAGATAAAAGTGCATGAAAGCCAACAGAGATATCATGCCCCTGCACCCCACAGGTAAAAGAAGAAAAAGGAAGTAGAAAAAAACAGCTTTATAGGGAATAAGGAGGGGCTGGATGATTGAACGCTAGTAAAGTCACTCTTCCATTAAATCTTGAGTGTTCATTTCATATCTAATTGTACATTTTTATTGTTTTTTCCCCCAAGTCTTTATAAAAGACAGGGCAGAGAGAAAAGAAAAGGGGGCAGACATTGACAGGACTGAGATCGGCTATGGTTTGCGGTGGAAGTGGGAGTGGAGGTGGAATAATAATACTTAGCAGATAGTTACAATCATGGGAGAAGCATATTCACTTTCCTCTTTGTCATCACTTTCTAAGGCATGATTAGAAAAAAAGTTCATCAATCTTCTCTCCTCCCCTTCAAAAAAAAAAAAAGAAGGGCTTTCTTCCTCCTCTCTCACCCCTCCACTTTTCCAACACCCAACAAAACAAATTAAAAGGCTTGCTTTCCAAGGCTTCTACATTGCCGATCACTGTATTAATAGGGAAGAAAAGTTAAGGACCATATATATATGATGATTAAATATATCTCGTTAATCAGGTTAAATGTTTCTCAGCTTGGCTGAAGCTACATATTGAGCTTAACTGGGCAGGCTTGAAGCTTCAACTACAAGGTTGTATGTGGTGGGTCAGGGGACAATGCTTTATAACTACCGTACACGTGTTTCTGCTTTTTTTAGATTCAACACAAACACACATGTAACTCACGTAATTGGATATTAATTGATTTATATATGATATTGGATTTCAAACCAAGCAGGAAGGGGACCTGACATTTCATGGAGAATATTAATTCTGCAATTGTAAATATCAATATTTCTTCATCTAATGTCCAAGAATGTCTTCTTCTGAGCAAGTTTTATCGTTTTATATGGATTGCTTCGTTTAAATAAAGCCGATGAATCTCTTGATTAACTCAGATGGCATTGGTGTCTGTGTATCTCTCGAGCTTCTCTTGTCAACAATAAGTATACATGGTTTTTTGGGCATAGAGATAGAGCTAGCATGTTCTCTTTATTGGGCAGTCTAACTAAAGTAGGAGCTTCTAATCAAATTGCATATGAATATATTATATTTAGGTCTTGTAGAAGGCCTAACAAAATATAATTTTAGATAGGATAGACAATTCTAAGCTCAATCAATCCTGTTCAGCTGACATATATATATATATTTGATGAAAGCATGTATAATTTTCTTTTATCTAATTGTAGGGTTGAGCTCAATTTTTTTCATGAGATTTTTATAAGTCTAGTTCTATAGCGGGTCAGCTAGTTGTAACCAGTAGTGATCGAGAAAGCCTTCAAATTAGATTTAGAAATGTATTTTTGCCAGCTTTATTATTTTCATATTTAATTTTGAATTTTGAACTTCAATTGAGAATTTTATTTTTATTTCTCCTAGTTTATAATTTATAATTTTTCTTTTTTGTAAGGATTGAATAACTACAATATTCTTCAAGAAGCAGTATTAAAATCACTATGATAGTGTTTGGTTATTGTGACAAAATAGAAGAAATGGAGACAATGAAGACAGAGAAGACAAAACAAAAAAAAAAATAAAAAGAGAATTGTGTTTGATAATGATGTATAAGATAAAATAATTGTCTCTGTATCTTATTTGATTATGATGGACAAGATATATAAAAAATGTATTTTACCTTTAATATGTATTTTTGTCAAACTTACATATTTAAAAATATAATTAGATTGAGTGTTGAAATTAATAATATTATAATAACTTTAGTTATAAAATTAAGACTAA
>Ga0325410_1007587_pt1 | contig 11838 bp, 4 predicted proteins | sample PopdelMetagenome_16_FD_206182 | JGI IMG/M metagenome (GOLD analysis project Ga0325410, IMG submission 206182) | Populus deltoides microbial communities from Bellville, Georgia, United States - Xylem-PdIQD-R3 | ecosystem: Host-associated > Plants > Phyllosphere > Stem > Wood/Secondary xylem... | reverse complement strand
CTCATCCCATTAGCTTTTCGTGATTTGTTGCCAAAGGGAATATGAGATGCACTCACGGAGATCAGTCATTTCTTCAGAGATATATGCTCCAGCAAGTTGAATGTTGATCACATTGAGAGGCTTCAAATGAATATCGTCGAGACACTATGCAAACTTAAGATGATATTCCCTTCATCATTTTTTGACTCAATGGAGCATCTCCCTATACATCTACCGTTCGAGGCAAAAGCTGGAGGACCGGTCCAATATAGATGGATGTACCCATTCGAATGGTTAGATATTACAGTTGCAATGTAATTCATATATAAAAGTATTTTATATGTTTTTCTTAATTGAAAATACTTGATTAATATTTCAATGCAGGTACTTGTTTAATCTCAAGAAAAAGGTTAAGAACAAGGCGCATGTTGAGGCTTCGATATGTGAGGCCTATATTGTTGAGGAGATCTCAACATTTATCTTGTACTATTTCGAACCTCATCTGAGAACGAGAATCAATCGCGTTCCACGGCATGATGATGGCGGTGAAGTGCCTTCCAGTGGGAACTTGTCAATATTCTCCAATACTGGACGACCCACACCTAAAAATGCCGTAAGAGGAAGATATTTGTCGGAAATAGAGTTCAAACAAGCACACAACTATGTTCTATTTAACTGTGATGAGCTGGGACATTTTATTCAGTAAGTTTATACTAATTAAACTTTGTTAGTAATATACTGTTAATTATATATTGTAATATAATACACTCATCATCACTTGTAGGCAACATCGACAATATTTGCTCTCCAATAACTCACAGCTGACCGAATCCCAGATCTTTCAATTACAAGATGAACAGTTTGCCTCGTGGTTCAGAACACATGTAAGCATTATCACAAACTCATTCTAGCTTGCAAAATTACTGTACGTATGCATGTCATTACGAGATTCTCGTTCATTTACTGTTTATTGATGTACATTACATACAAGGTTTATTAAATGGGAAGGAGTGCGCCTAAGTCATTGTCTTCACTAAGCCTGGGGCCTGAAAGAAATTGTAAGTGCTACAACGGGAATTTTGTCAATTGATATGTTTTCCATACTGAAGAATACGGGCAAGGAAGAAAGACATACAACAGCGGTGTTTGTGTTAAGGGATCCACTAGTAGTGAGTTAGAAGTTGACTACTATAGTAGATTAGAAGAAGTCGTCGAACTGCAATATCATAACGAACAGAATAGAGTGTTTTTATTCAAATACTATTGGTATGACATGACTAATAGAGGAATCAGAGTTGATCTGCATTATGGTCTGGTCGAAATCAATTCAAAAGCTAGACTCCGCAACATAAACGATGTCTTTGTTTTTGCAAAGCAATGTCAACAAATTTATTACACATACATCCTGTCATAACCTAATTTTTGACCATTTTTATTTTTTTATTATTTTATTTACTGAAAATGATATAAAAAATTGATGATGAAAAAATAATAATGATGAAAAGCATGTAAAATGAAATAAATGAAGAATGAATTAAAATTTGGATTAAGGGCAACATGATTAGAAATTTTGGAGTTTAATTAAGCTTGAAATTAATTTAATTAATCCAATCAAGTTTTAGAGAATTGACAAGTTTAATTCTTAATTGAGTTTGGAATTAATTGAATTAATGAAATCAGGGACTTAATTGAAAGCAATACCAAAGTTTGGGTTTAATTGGGGCCACAGTTGCAATAGATTAAAGTCCAAGGACAAACTTGTAAAAGGCGCCGAGATGCAGGGGTCCAATTACAAATTAACTAGGGGTTTAATCACAAGACTTCCAAAACTTTAAGGACCAAAATGAAAATCGCCATTAAACACTCCACTGTTCATCTCCTCCATCCCGATTCAACAGAAACGGCAGAGAACGTGGGTAACGTTTTTGCCCACGATGTGCCATTAATACATGCTAGGAGGTGTAAGGGTGTTGGGTGGCTTATAAAGAATGAACAGCAAAGAAAACAAAGGAAAAGAAAAACCACGGAGGGGGGGAAAAATACCCAGAGGCTAAAAATCCCAGACGGAAAAAACCCAGTAGACAGGGGGAAAGCTAAGCCCAGACATGAAAAAACCAGGGAGAGAGCGGAGAAAAAACTGCTGAAAAACCAAAGCAGAGAATACACGAAGAAAAGCCAGGGGAAGGAGACAGAGACAGAAACAGGGGAAGAGAACAAAAAGCCAACGTACCCCAGCTTCGCCTTCATCTTCAGAACACAAACACAGTGAGCAGACGAAAAACCAGAGAAGAAAAATGCAAACAAAACCAGAGGAAGAAGCTTAAAAAAACGAAGAGAGGACCAGCATCACCACCGATTGCCTCTTCTCCAGCACCAGCTTCCAAAACCAAAGGAAGAAGCTAAAAAGGAAAGAGGAACAAGCAGCTAACAGAAGGAATACACCGACAGAAGGGAAACGAACGAACACAAGGATCTTGAGGCAAGGATAGACGACCAAGAAAGACTGAAAAAAATTCAGATCGCCATTTCCAGCACCAGGTAAGTTGCGCTTTCTCTTCTTGCATTTTAATTACATGCTCCTATAGCAGGCGTGCGTGAACTGCTCACGCATGCCTGCTGGTAAAAAAAATGGCCAGTTGGGTCAAGCCTGTGACCCGGCTAGGCCTGCTGGGTCCAGCCCAGCCACATGGGCTGAGCTGGGCCCAGCCATCAAAAAATAAAAAATAAAAAATAAAAAATAAAAAATAAAAAATATAAACATATAAAAAATAAAAAAATATGCATGGATATATTTAAATTTATTTTTATTTGGTTTATTTAAAGAGCTAGAGTCAGCAACACCATTCATTTTTGTTTTGAGTTACGTAATACTTACCAACGCCAGAGTTGGAAGTATCCGTAGTCGAATATTCAATGACGCTAGAGTCAGGAATATTATAAACAAATCATCATAGCATAAACTAATAAATATTTAACAATTTAAGACAAAACCAACAATGTAGTCTGCCTTAGGCAGAACGTTTAAGGGGTGATAATATCTTCCCTTTTACGTAACCAATCCCGAGCCATAGAATCTCTGTTGACCAGTTAGGGTTTCTAGTGACCATAATACTAGGTGGCGACTCCTTAAACAAGACATTTTTTCCCTAAAAGAACAAGATGCCAGATATCTTTTCTTTTTCCATATTCAAGAAATGTTGTGTGGGACCGCCGCGATGTCGGGTGCGACAGAATGGCGACTCCACTGGGGAATTAGGATTAAGCTTTGTCTTTTGTCTTATTATTGCTATTTTTTGTTGTTGTGTTTATTTGTTTATTTTTCCTGCATTTACTGCTTTAGCATGCATCCTTATTTATGTTGTCATGCATCACTTTGGAAGCACACACTTTACATCCTAGGATAAGTGGGGGCGTAACGGTACCCCAATGGCTTTAGCCTGGGTAAGACTCGTGAAACCATCCAACTCTCGCTTGATTGTTTACTTAGAAGTGGTTGATATGCCAAACTGATATTACTCAGGGCCTCTATTTTCACACTACTTGTAAGCCTCATATCGACCTTTCATGGACGATCACTGAGCATGCGAGTGACCCTTTGAAACTAGATAATGACTAAACCCTTGATGCACTCAACAATTAGGATCTTCCCACTAGGTTGTCACCCCGTGAAGGGCAAGTTTGTATTTCATACATATCTTTTTTATTATTATTTTTTATCAATATTTTTGCATAAATTGCATGATTTACATATTAGCAGGTAGAAATATAGGTTCCCCATTGAAACTCGCCTATAACACTCGTTCGAGAAAAAGACAAATGGAAAACGAAGAAAGAGCCCAGTTGGAAGCCCAACATAAAAAAAAGATGGATAATCCTAAAGAAGAAGTCACAAGGCTTACTAGTCTACTCGAGCAGGCCTTGAGAGATAAATCTGGAAAAGCAACACTTATAACTCAGCCTGAAGATATGCATGTAACTCATTTCGATCCACAGAATCTGGGGGCAAATAGGGTGTCATCTGAATTTCAACAAGCTATGCATTTCCAGCCGGCATACCCCATGAGAATTCCATTTACCATTGATTCTACCGAGAAAGAATCTCAAAAGGGCAGGATGGTGAAAGAAGAGGGTTTGGAAAAATGGACTGCTTTAGAAAAGAGAATAAGAGCAGTTGAGGGAAACCATTTGTGTGACTTGGTGAAAGCTGTCAATATATGTTTGGTGCCTAACGTATTCATTCCTAAGAAGTTTAGGGTGCTAGAATTCATTAAATATATAGGAACCCAATGCTCTGTAACTCATCTCAAGGCATACTGCGACAAAATGGCTGAGGTGGTTGACGATGATAAATTGTTGATTCATTTCTTTCAAGACAGCTTAAGTGGCGCTCCCTTTACTTGGTATATGCGATTGGATAATACCAAGGTTAAAAAATGAAAGGATTTAGTTGATGCCTTCATGAGGCAATATAAGTTCAATATAGACGTGTGCCCTGATCGGTTAAGCTTGCAAGCTATGGAGAAGAATAACAAGGAGTCCATAAGAGAATATACTCAAAGGTGGCGTGAGGCTGCCGCACAGGTTAACCCTTCTTTGTTGGAAAAGGAGACGATCAACTTGTTTGTCAACACTTTCAAGGCCCCGTACTTTGAATACCTGGTTGGAAGCTCTGCGCAACATTTCACTGACCTGGTTGTTATAGCTGAGAGGATTGAACAAGCCATTGGGTTAGGTAAGATTGTTGACCCAACTAAGAAGAACAGTTTCACTGAAAAAAGAAAGGACACTGATGGTGGTTGTCAAGGCACTTATCATTCCTATAGCTGATTTCTTCATACCAACTCCTAGAAATCAAATATCTTGAAGAAAAAGCTACGGTGATATTAGGCCAAGAATGGTCTGTATATGGCTTCAACTAACTGCTGAAAAGATACCCTTGTTAAGAAGAATGAGTGATTGAAAGATTCCAGAAATTCCAATCAATGATCACTAAATGTTTAGCCCCTTTATGGGTTATCATGCCAGTATTCATGTTGGTATAAGATCTTTGTTGTTGAACTTATTTTCCTAAGCTTCAATGAAATAATGAGTTTGTCATTCAATCATGTTCATGACCAAGCATTATTCATCTGATTAAAAGAGTTTTCTTCTAAGAAATCACGAATACACCTTTGAAGCCTCGCGTGATCTCATAGACGCAATTCATCTCTTGTTCCATTTCCCTATTGGAGTTTTGAAAATTTGATCTTGCGTTTTGATTTCAAAAATAGTTTGATGTTTATTCAAAAATGATTTTTTCCACATTCTACTTGTAGAATGACAAGTGAATCAAGCAACTCCATCATTGAGGTGACTAAATTATAAACCAAAAACATTGAAAAAAAAAGAATATTGGATAAAAAAGAAAAAAAGAAAAAAGAAATGAATAACCCTTACCCCACGACTCTTGAATCATGTGTTTTTAAATGTATGAATAATGGTATGTAGTGAACTCGTTGCTCATGACCCATGAAATGCATCTTTGCCAAGATCAAACCATCACACTGGATGAGGTCAAAGTTTATTGATCATAGCTGCTTGCGCTTGAAATGAGGGAAGGCCATCTTTGTTATTCCTTTCACTTTCTGAAATAAGTACATCCCTTGCGATCCCTTTTTGAGCCTGAATAATTTTTCTTTCATGAAAAAAATCCTGACTAGGATCACACCTCACACTGGGGGGCAAGAGAAAATTTCAATGAGAAAAGAGAAAAAGCTGTGAGAAAGCCAAAAAAGGCATCAAAGCTCAAGAAAATCAAATGCTAGGGGCATGCCCAAATCATTAGAAAACTGACATCCAAGATAAAGTGAGAATGTCATAGCAAAGCAATAAAAAAGAAAAAGCAGCAAATCAAAGAAGAGCGGCAAAAAATAAAATAAAATGAATGATGTCAAGAGTCAAACGGTTGACAGTGATCCTCGGTCTTTGAAACCCTGAAATACTCTTTGAGCCTTATGAATCCTTTTCTTTCATAGCCAAAAACCACAGCCTACATTACGTGCCTGTAGAAGTCCTTTCTAATCAAGCAAGCAAGCAACCTAGAACAATAAACAATGCTCTCCAAATGCAAAGAATACTTTTTCATAAGATTCATGACATCAAGAATAAACTACTCATTATTATTCATGCTGATAAAAATGAATGTTAAAAAAGAGACAAGTTGTTTTTCTCAAACAAAACCTCGAGTTTTTTCTCGAGCCCTTCAGTTTGAAAACCTATAAAAACAAAAGGTCATCTCATGACATATTTTCACCAAAGACCTCTTTGCCAAACATGAGCAAATAATCTCTTTTCCAAGAAAGAAAATAACTAAGGAGTTGCAAGATTTCAAAAGCAAATTGTTTTAGATTCACATCGAAATAATTTTTGTTTTCAAAATGCAAGATCAAGATTTCAAGATTCATTCTAGACCCATATTCCTTCACCAAACTGAAAATGAGAGAAATGAGAGATTGGCCTCTTAAAACCATTATTTGTCTAAGTCGCTGACAGAGCACACTTAGGGGAAATGACCAATACAAGGGGGCAACATTGTGTTTAAAAGGAAAAATTCTGGAAAAGGACATGGAACATTTCCTACAACAAGACAAGATGGCATTTTGGTTTATGAAAGATAGTTTGATCCTTTCAGCAAGTGACACCGAACGTTTTTAACAGTGAGATGAGGAGTAATGAATGATCTTTTCGAATTATTTGACGAGACAGAAAATCTCTAACAGGCAAGTGGGTCACGATAAGCACCACAAAGGCTGAGTTGTGTAAACAAATCTGGAAATAGACTTACATGGGCCAACTCGAGTGGGCTAGAAGCCAAGCGACAAAGAGGACCCAAATCAGAGGTAGCAAGTCCTCATCAATCAAACAACAAGAAGATTAAGAAGAAATGGGGGCCTATATTTCAAAACAGGTAAAGATGCATGCATATCATCTAAACTTTGAGACATTGGACAATGAGTTTTGATAATTTCATTAGAGAAAATTCTAGCGGAATCCATCAAGTGGAAGGCCGACTTGAAATGACCAAAGATTGAAATTGCTTTTGAAAAATTTGTTATTTTTAAGAATTTTTCAACCTGGGTAGGCCGCCCATGAGAATTATGCCACCTGAAAAATCTCTGTGTTTCTCTACCTCCTTCAAATGTGTCTTCGAGCCTTTGATCATCATTTTTTAGGGCGTTTTCAAGCCCTTATATCCTTTCAAGTGCGCCTTCGAGCCTTTGATCATCATTTTTAAGGCGCTTTCAAGCCCTTATCTCCTTTCAAGTGCGCCTTCGAGCCTTATCTCCTTCAAATGCGCCTTCGAGCCTTTGATCATCATTTTTAGGGCTCTTTCAAGCCCTTATCTCCTTTCAAATTGCACCTTCGAGCCTTTGATCATCATTTTTTAGGGCGCTTTCAAGCCCTTATCTCTTTTCAAGTGCGCCTTCGAGCCTTATCAACTTCAAATGCATCTTCGAGCCTTTGATCATCATTTTTAGGGCGCTTTCAAACCCTTATCTCATTTCAAATGCGCCTTCGAGCCTTTGATCATCATTTTTAGCGCGCCTTCGAGCCCTCATCTCTTTTCAAGTGCGCCTTTGAGCCCTAGACCATCCAAGGTAGTGTGTTTCCTAACCCTACCTCTCTTTTGAGTGCGCCTTCGAGCCCTCACCTCTTTCGAACGCGCCTTTGAGCCTTCGCTTCAGTCGAGCGCGACTTTGAGCCCTCGCTTCCTTTCGAGTACGCCTTCAAGCCCTCATTTTCCTTTTTCTTTTTACTTGGGTAGGTCACCCATCATAATGAGACCCTTTCTTTTTTTACTTGGGTAGGTCACCCATTACAATGAGACCATTTTCTTTGTATTTGTCAAAAAAAAACAATTTCCGCGTTTTATTCTTCCTATCGGGCAGGTCGCCTGGAACAATTTGACCACTCGCGAAACCCTTTTCGCGTTTTATTCTTTATCGGGCAGGTTGCTTGGAACAATTTGACCACTCGCGAAACCCTTTTCGCGTTTTATTCTTCCTATCGGGCAGGTCGCCTGGAACAATTAGACCACTCGCGAAACCCATTTCGCATTTTATTCTTATCATGCAGGTCGCCTGGAACAATTTGACCACTCGCGAAACCCTTTTCGCGTTTTATTCTTTATCAGGCAGGTCGCCTGGAACAATTTGACCACTCGCGAAACCCTTTTCGCGTTTTATTCTTCCTATCAGGCAGGTCGCCTGGAACAATTTGACCACTCGCGAAACCCTTTTCGCATTTTATTCTTCCTATCGGGCAGGTCGCCTGGAACAATTAGACCACTCGCGAAACCCTTTTCGCGTTTTATTCTTTATCGGGTAGGTCGCCTGGAACAATTTGACCACTCGCGAAACCCTTTTCGCGTTTTATTCTTCCTATCGGGCAGGTCGCCTGGAACAATTAGACCACTCGCGAAACCCTTTTCGCGTTTTATTCTTTATCGGGCAGGTCGCCTGGAACAATTAGACCACCCGCGAAACCCTTTTCGCGTTTTATTCTTTATCGAGCAGGTCGCCTGGAATAATTAGACTACCCGCGAAACCCTTTTGATCCATTTAAAAAACACAAAAAACAAAAAAACAAAAGAAAAGAAAACAACAAAAAAAAACAAAACAAAAAAAAAGTGGGTTTTCTTCCAAATGACTTGTTTCTTAATCTCTCTGTAAAGGTCGTGTGTCAATCTATTGTTTTCGAAGTTTTCAAGACTAGGGAAAAAGCAAAGGTTCTTTCTATATCTACTTTTCTTTATAAATTTACTACACAAATCTAAAAGAAAATGAAATTTTCCAATATCTTTGTATAGTAAATATTATAAAGAGGGGGCAACTGTCATAACCCAATTTTTGACCATTTTTATTTTTTTTATTATTATTTTTTTACTGAAAATGATATAAAAAAATGATGATGAAAAAATAATAATGATGAAAAGCATGTAAAATGAAATAAATGAAGAATGAATTAAAATTTGGATTAAGGGCAACATGATTGGAAATTTTGGGGTTTAATTAAGCTTGAAATTAATTTAATTAATCGAATCAAGGTTTTAATTGGAGAATTGATAAGTTTTGAGACTTAATTAAGCTTGGAATTAATTTAATTAATCCAATCAAGGGTTTAATTGGAGAATTGACAAGTTTTAGACTTAATTGAGTTTGGAATTAATTGAATTAATGAAATCATGGACTTAATTGAAAGCAATACCAAAGTTTGGGTTTAATTGGGGCCACAGTTGCAATAGATTAAAGTCCAAGGACTAACTTGTAAAAGGCGCCGAGATGCAGTGGTCCAATTACAAATTAACTAGGGGTATAATCACAAGACTTCCAAAACTTTAAGGACCAAAATGAAAATCGCCATTAAACACTCCACTGTTCATCTCCTCCATCCCGATTCAACAGAAACGGCAGAGAACGTGGGTAACATTTTTGCCCACGATGTGCCATTAATACATGCTAGGAGGTGTAAGGGTGTTGGGTGGCTTATAAAGAATGAACAACAAAGAAAACAAAGGAAAAGAAAAACCACGGAGGGGGGGGGGGAACCCAGAGGCTAAAAATCCCAGACGAAAAAAACCCAGTAGACAGGGGGAAAGCTAAGCCCAGACATGAAAAAACCAGGGAGAGAGCGGAGAAAAAACTGCTGAAAAACCAAAGCAGAGAATACACGAAGAAAAGCCAGGGGAAGGAGACAGAGACAGAAACAGGGGAAGAGAACAAAAAGCCAACGTACCCCAACTTTGCCTTCATCTTCAGAAGATGATGATTATTTTTTTTTTCAGGAGATCTATAATAATCGGTTGAGGGAGAGATACGGGGATGATATTTTGACCCATCCGGAATTCGATCCAGATTTGTAGATGGAGGTTGGCTCGCCAGGTGGACCCGATAAAAATCAGGTTTATGGGCTCTCCAACACTACAGCCGACAACTTGCAGTTGACCTGTAGTGTTTCAACCGTTGGGAGCTCCCAATCAATATTGAGCTCCCAATCTAAGGAGTTCGTGGCCTTGCAGCAACACACGGCTCAGCTCATCGATAAATACGACCACCTATCAGCGGAGTATGCATAGCTCAAAGCGTCTCATGCACAATAAAGAGCGGAGTCTGAGCAAATCAAAGCGTCTCTAACACAACAAAAAGCGGAGTATAAACAACAAAAGGCGGCTTATGAACAACAAAAAGCGGCTTATGAATAGCTTCGCGAAATGGTTATGAACATGGCAAATAGTGGAACATGTGCGCCTAATCCTTTTTTGCCGTATAACCACCAGCCTCCTCCTCCAGGATCTCCTCCTCCTCCTCAAGCTCCACCTTTATATTAAATTGTAATAAACATTATTTACCTTTAAAATTTCATTTCATATTTTTTTTAAAACATATTCAGTTTGTAATGAATATTATTTAACTTTGCTTTTTTTTTATATGTTTAATATAAATTTTATTTGCATAATTGGTTTGTATTACAATTAATTTATATAGTTTTATATTATATATCCTAAATAATTTTTAAAAAATAAATTTAGAAAAAAACTATTACCAAGGATTTTACCGATGGATTCATTCGGTCGGTATTTTAAACACTCACCGACAGACTTACCAATGGAATTAATCCATCAGCATTTAACAGTAGCTGCCACACTTACCGAGGAATTTACAGACGGATATATTCGGTCGGTATTTCATACACTCACCAACAGCTTTACCGATGGTTAGTAGCAGTCGGTCAATCACGATATCACCGACGGACTAAAAATCCATCGATATATTTCAAGCGGGAATCTTTTTTTTGGCGCGCAAATTCTGTCTGTAAAACCATCGACAAATGGTTTTTTTGTTTTGCCGACCGATATAGCGATGGAATGGGAAATCACCGACGAAAGGAAAGCCGACGGACGTAATCCGTCGGTGATGACGTTGGTAAAAAAATCACTGACGAACTTCTAATCACACACCGACAGAATTTTTTCGTCGGTAAAACTGTGAAATCTTGTAGTGAGTTGACTCAAGATATTTCTCAATTTATTTTTTATGAGGTTATCTTGGTTTCATGAACAAAGTCAAAGGCATGGCGTATTAAAATAAGTTGACAACGGTTGTTATTTGTATCCACTTTTTCAATTGATTTTTTTTTAAATCTCATTATTCAATATTGTGTTGATTGAGAATTAAGTTTTATAATTTATTTCAATTGACTTTTTATAGGGTTATCTCGGTCTTATAATTCAAGTCGTGAGTTTGACAAGTACGTTGACTCGAACTGTTTTTTTAGTTATTTTTTAATTGATTTTTTTTTCAATTGCATTCTTTAACATCGGATTAACTGGGAAATAAGTTTTATAATTTGTTTCAATTTATTTTTTATAGAGTTATTATAGTCTTATGAATATGATTGTAGATATGACAAGTTAACCGAGGTTAATCCAATATGTTTCCGTCTAATTTTTTTTTTTTAAAAAATATCGTCTTGAGTTTTTTAGCCAAGCAATGTTTGTATCGATTGTCTAAGTAGTCTTTGTACCTGTCAAGTTAACTAGATTATATTAAATCAACTCCTATATAATTTTTTTCTGATAGAAAAAATGTTAGCAATGACTAAACAATTTTATATACGTTTAAAATGATTTAGAAAATAAATTAGAATGTAAGGCATTTTATAAGAATAAAAATAACTTAATTAATATATATATATATAACTCAAATAAGAACAAACTAATTATTTTCCACATTTTAGACACATAAGAGTTTGACAATTCTACGTAAAAAAGAAATTCAATGAGCTTGTTGCTTTCATTATCAAGAAACATCCAATGGCATG
>Ga0325410_1007584_pt1 | contig 11841 bp, 8 predicted proteins | sample PopdelMetagenome_16_FD_206182 | JGI IMG/M metagenome (GOLD analysis project Ga0325410, IMG submission 206182) | Populus deltoides microbial communities from Bellville, Georgia, United States - Xylem-PdIQD-R3 | ecosystem: Host-associated > Plants > Phyllosphere > Stem > Wood/Secondary xylem... | reverse complement strand
ACAATTTGTTCTAGTAAGCTCTTAGATTTTGCAAGTTGATCCCTCACTCTGTAAGTGGATGTAACAGTAAAGTTATTAAACCGAACTTGATTTCATTTATAATATCATTTCAACACACACACACACATATATATATATATATAATTAGATTTTGATCAGCTTCATCAAGTCACGAGTTAACTTTTCAGGTCCATCACATTAATTCTCACCTAATTTATTTTGAAAACTGGTCCAAGTTAGATCTTAGGTTAACTTCATAATTTTTTTTGTTAGGTTATATACCAGTCTCATGGATTTAGGTTTTTTTTTTTTCTATTTTAATTTTTAACATTAGATCTATTGAAAGTGAGATTTTCTAATTTTTTTCATTAACAAAACACTAAAGGGCGTGGTTAAATTACTGTAGCCACACCCATACAACACTATTATTTGGAATTATGTTTTGTGTTTTTTCTTTGCTTTTTTTTTTCAATTTCACCCTTCACCATCACAATCCTTTTTTTTTAGTTTTTTATTAATTTTATCCTTCAATATTAGGTTGTTTTGATTATACTTAATAATTTTTCTTTTCTGTTGGGTTATATACTAATCACATGGATTTAGAGTTTTTTTTTATTATTTCAACATTCAACATTAGATCTATTGAAAATGAGGTTTTGTAGTTTTCTGAATACTTTCTATGAATTTATCTCAATCTCATGACCCAAGACGCAAGTTTAATAGATTAACCTGAGTTGACCCGAGTTATTTTTTTGCTACCTTTAGTAATTGATTTTATTTTATTTCATCCTATAATATTTAGTTAATTAGAAATTGGGTTTCATAATTTTTATTATTATTTTCTTTCTATAGAGTTATCCAAATATCATGACTCAATTTGTGATTTAGGTAAGTTGACCCAAGTTAACTCTATTAATTTTTTTGGTCCTTTTTTAATTGAACATTTTTTTTTATTAGGCTTCATAATTTTTTATTGAATTTTTTTTCTATGAGGTTATCCTAATCTAATAAGTCGGGTAGTGGATTTTGCAGGATTTGGGTTGCCTTAGTTCATTTTTTTAATCTCTTTTTAATTGTTTTTATCTCAATTTCACCCTTCAACAACTTAATTTTCTTTTTATTTAGTTTTGTTTTTCAATTTCATCCTTCAATATGAGGTTGTTTGGAAATTGAGCTTTGTTAATTTTTTTTTCTTTATATGGAGTTATCATAATCTCATGAATTTAGCTTTTTTTTCTTAATTTCAACCTTAACACTAGATTTGTTAGAAACAAAGCTTTGTTGTCGCACGTATGCGGTGTCCCAACGATTATCCTCCTAAATAAGGAATTTTTTGGGTGAATCCATGTCCTTTCTTAGTAAAAAAAAGAAATGAGAGTTGCCACTTGGTATTTTTGTCACTAGAAACCCTAACTAGTCTCAGAGTTCAGGTAAGGGGACTAGTTGTGTAAAGGAAAGGTATTAACACCCTTAATATACCTTACGTGAGGTAAGCTGCATTGTTTATTTGTCTAATATAAACTAAAGTATTGTTGTGTTTTCTAATTATTGATCTGTCTATTATCAAAGAAAAGTCCTTATCAGTAAGGAGATCTTTATCTTATCTTGTTAAAAATGTAAATATTCTAATATTAATATAAAAATAAGAAAACTATCTTTATATTTAATATCAGAAATATGTCTTACCTATAAGTGCATAATCTCAGATACTAAAAAAAAAATATTGTCTTTTTTTAGTATATAGAATTAAGAACTTATACGTAAAATATATTTTCAATATCAAATAAAAAGATAGTTTCTTTTATTTTTATATTGATTCATTTTGATTACTGGTTCTGAATTTGTGTACTTGAACCCTTAATTGACCAACAAACTTTGTATTTCTTCAATTTGGCCCTTAATTCAGTCAATTTTAGTCTCTACATTCACACACCTTTTCTAGTTTGATCCTTAGTTTTGGATTTATTTGATCAAGTCCCTAATTGCCTATCAAACTTTAATATTTATGCAATTAAGCCCCTGATTTGATCAAAATAACTCCTGCAAATTGCAATTCAACCCCTAAACTTTAACTTCTTCTAATTAAAGCTTAAATTGACTTAAAAATCAATGTTTCTTACAATTAAACTGATAAATTCAATTAAACCTTCAAAAAAATTTAATTGAGTTCTTGAACATCTAATTTTGAATTTCTATTCCTCAAATTAAATTTTGTTTGCCAATAGGATCTTTATCAGTCGAAAAAATACTGTCAAATTTTATTTTTTGTATTTTTTATCCTCTTCAACCAATTTTTGGCTATTTTCTAAGCATTCTGGTATCCTCTTCTCACTAATATATTTTTTTATATTTTCTCTTTTCCCTCATTTTTTCTTTTGCGTAGGGACCAAAAAAATTAGGTAACAACATTTGTAATATTTTTATTTGCTTTTTATAAAGTTATATCAATCTCATGACCCAAGTTGTAGGTTTATTAAGTTAACCTTAGTTGACATGGGTTGTTTTTTTTTTAATTTTTTTATTTCATCCCTCAACATTGAGTTGGTTGGAAATTAGATTTTATTTATTTATTTTTATTTTCTTTCCATGGAATTATCCTGATCTCATAACTTTGGTTGCTAGTTAGGTAGGTTAACCCAAACATTTTTTTGTCCTTTTTAATTAATTAATTTTTTAATTTCATCATTTGACATTAGATTGATTAGAAATTGACCTTCATAATTAATTTATTTTAGTTTGTTTTCTATAGAGTTATCTATTGTTTTAGGATTAAGACAACAATAACACCTAAGGAAGGGTAGATTAGGTGTTTCGCTAATACTAACAAATAATACAATTTAATTCAATTAACCACAATAAACATAATAACCAACAATATAATTAAAGTGTTTAAAATAAATAGGTAAGGAAAAGAAATTGCAAACTCAATTTTTAACGTGGTTTGACAAGCTTACATCCACACCTCAAGCATTAAATCGGTCTTGAGTATTATATTATTTCACTAGTCGAAGTTCAAGAGTACAATAGCCACTTGATAAATCCTATAAACCCTAGGATAAATTGAAAATAATAATATTATAAAAATTAAGGTGTAATGCAATGAAATAAGAAAAAGAGATAAGAAGATAAGAGATGAAGGGGTTTTGGCCGAAAATGCATATTTTTCCAGTAGCAACAATGGTTTAGTTATTTTAAGAGACGGCTATACCAATTTATATACAATGGTTGAACCATTTTAAAAATGGCCAAACTATTTTGGCTACTGTCTCTGTTATAACTCAATGGTCTACAATAAAAGAAAAAAGGGTAAATTCATTACCTCTTCTTTTCTTTCATCTTGAATGACTGGAAAGTGATGGCTAGGAGTAAAAGGAGAGTGTTGAGAAAGAAAAATACAATTACCCTAGAAATTTAGAGAGATCAAGAAAAAGCAGAGCTAAGTTAGAGTGAGAATGTGAAAGGAGAAGAGAAAAAGAGAGAAGCTTGGGAAAAATATTGACAGATCAACTTTTGAAATACATTTAGCAACCGGGTAAGGTATTCGAAACCCTTTCGTATCAATTTAAACAAGTGTTTAATGATTTGATGCAAAATTAGCAATATTTGAATTAGGGTTTCTGAGATTAAATTTGGAGGAAATTAAAATTAGTTGTTAATTATTGTTATGGATGATTAAATAACTATAAAAAGTAAAAATTTTGTTACATTACATCAATAAAATTAGAGGGTAATGAAGCTTAAGGGCTGACCACAGAGAGTAAAAAAGAGAGATTTGATGAATTTGTATTATTTTTATAAATTGTGTTGAAATTATGATAACCAAACATGTGGATAGTAATTTAGATGATTAATCATATTTCTACTTGATGAATGTGAATTTCAATGTATTAAGAATTCAATGTTTTTGAGATAGAGTGAATTCTACTTTTTTAATACTTGTAATGATGCAGTTGAAGGTTAATTGTTGATTAGATGAGGAAATTGTTGTTAATTAGGAGGAAAACATACTGAGGTGGGTTGAAGAAATTAGGAGGGGTGGGTTGTTTAAATAAATTGATGTTTGGAAACTGTAAAACTCACAATGAATTGATCATGGGATGATTAATTGGTAACTAAGTTTTGAGAATTTTAAGTAGAAAACATATCCTTCTCTTTTTGATGTTGTAGACCAAAGGTAAATGAATGGTATTATAATAATAATTATTTATGTATTGACTTATTGTATAAAATGAAGGATATAACACATTTAACATTGAGTTGTTAAAATTGCAGGAGAGATTACAGAGGATGTACCAAGATAAGATCCCACACATAGAGTTTAGATGTTAGGTAGGTGCTCGACATCTTATTAATTTGGCTCTATTTAAAATTATTACAAATATCAAAGTAAATTCCTTGCTATTATATTATATTAATATCTGATATAAGATTGTTGTCAATTTCTAGGTTGAATGATTAGTTCTTGATTTTAAAACTAATGCCCTATTCTGGGCTAGATGACTAGTTCTTGGTTTAAGAACTAGTGCCTTGTTATGGATTGAATAATTAATTTCTTAGTTTAAGGATTAGTGCCCTATTCTAGACTAGATAATTAGTTTCCTGTTCTGGGCTGAATAATTAATTCTTTGGTTTAAGGATTACTGTCCTGTTCTGGGCTGTAAATCTAGATACCTTGAATGAGGGTTTATTACCCAGGTCTTGGTTAAGAAGTAAATCTTTTAAATGTTTGAGGGATTAAAATAATTAATAAGAAGAGGAATTAAGTTATTTATTAACTTAATTCTTAATGGAAGTGCATACTTTAGTTACTAGTAAATTCAATAAATTGTATTGGAAAAAAAAATTATGTTATATTAATTAATTGTGGTTTAAAATGACTTCAGGATCTTCGCAGCTTCGTCAAGATTAGTAGATTATAAAGCCCCGGTATTTGTATTTTATAACATAACTAATGTTGCATATTTTGTGTAATTTTGGAGATGATAACATATATGTGAATTATTTTAATGTAATTATTATTATGCCATGAATTTTTATGAGATGTTAGACTTAAATATTAGTTAAATCCATGATTACTTAATGTACAATTTTTCCTTGATAATGTTTGTATTAATTTTGAACATAGTAGTTAAATGATACTTAGTTTAAATTATATGTTGTCATATTCCGATTATTTTATGGATAAATCTTAGTTTAATTCATGTAGTAGTTAAATGCGTGATATAAAATATAATTGATGTTATGAGAGAAGTTGTGATATGATAAGTTCAAAAAAGTTGAATAATGAGTGAAATGTGAATTAATTGTTTATTGAAGTTTAACAGGTTTAGTTGATAACTTTAAATCTCTCTCCTATATAAGAGAGATTTTACTGAAATATCTATAGGTTCTTGTATAAAAAAAATTTATATTATTTTTTATTATTTATTTCATAAAATTTGTACAAAAATACGGTAAAAGGGGGAGAGAGTTGAAAGTACTCGCCAGTTATTAATTAATAACTTTTTTTTTAATGAAGAGGCATATATTTTATGAATACATAAAGATCTACGTGGCAAATAAGAAGTTTAAATATGGTAAATATATAATTATAACTTATAATTCTGAGGCAAATAAGAAGTATAAATACATAATGATCTCATGATTTGATTGAGTATGGAATTCTGAGGCTCCAAGGTCCCAACAACGCTCCTTCTTTAGAGAAAAAGAAAAAGTACTACATGATGCTGACTTGTTCTTTGATAAGTTGAAAATCCTTTCATTCAACAAATAAGGAGCTAAAAGGAAAAGAAATTAAGGTCGGCTATGAAGTGATATCTCTTAATTATTGGCCATCTAAAATCAACAAATAAGTTGTAACTTAGACGTACTAGCTAGGTGGTGTTAAAAAACAAAAAAGAAGTAAATATCTACTATTTGTATTATTAATCAAACTCAATATCTTACAGTTATATAACGTGAAAATTATAAATCATAACCGGTTAAAAAATTCTAATATATGCATATCACGAATTAAATATTTCAAAAAATCAACTTTTAATAGCTTAACAAAACTGTTAAGTGAGATCTTAAAATATGATTTATATTATTCTCTGGCTCATCTTTTCAAGTGAAAGTTTTTTAGACTTAAAATTTACACAGACTTATATTATCTTGTACTTAATTTTTATCAAATAAATAAGGATGGTGAGATTCAAACTTATAACCATTTTGTCATCAAAACTCTGATATCATATCAAAGAATCAACTTAACTCAATAACTTAAACTGTTAGGTAAGGTCTCAATATATGATTTATATTATTCTCTAACAGAGTAAGGGGTCAAGATTTTTGAAACCTAGTCAACCCAGACTCAACCCATATTACCTATACAGCCCATTTGTTTGTTGCAACTAAATTCATCCTTTTCATTTTAGTCAATTGATTTGTTGATGTATTAAATCTAAATTATTTTTTATGATTCATAATATATTTTAGGCTAATTTATTGAGCTCAATTCTTATTTCCAATTAAACCAATCTATGAATATTTAGCCATATAAGTTTAACCAGTAGATATCTATAAAAAATTTAGCTAAACTAGATATATCCACCCCGCTGTAATCCAAAAAAAATTGAGTGAATTTCATTTATAATTTATAAAATATAAAAAATTATATTAGATATAATTATCAGCACAAACTCTACTGAATTATATCAATAAACACCCATAAGATGCATGGCATTAAAGGGTACGTATTGGACTGTCAAAATGGAAGAATATTTGTCCATATGAGACTCTATTTTCATAGACAACCAGGCAATTTCGGTGGACTTTGAAATAAGAAATTTCCCTATAAAGCTACCTAGCTAGCAGATTCATGGTACTATATTTTCATGGGATTTGGTCTGAAACTCAGGACCTCCTTCACGTTCTTTGATTTTTAATCCAAAGTATGCAGGCAATTTTTTCAATGTGTAACAAACACACGTTAAGAAAGTAGCAGTCGTGCCCAGGCCGAGCAGCTCGAGATCATGTCAACAGCAACATATATATTGAGCCATGACCCCATGCCAACCTACTCGTGACCCACGTAATTATCAGCCACACACATGCATCTTCAAGCCCGCTCCGGTCTTTTGAAGTGATTAAAAAAACAATGTGGCAACCATATTTATTAGTTTTTTTGACCATTTGAATGAGCTTGTGGACCTGACTCTTTTACCTTAGTTTACGTGACTGAAGGCCTTTTCAATTTGCTGCATTAATTGATGAAGCCGCAGACATCGAGGCTGCTGACTGCTGCTTGCATCACAGCTCAAGTTGGATTAGAATTTCCTTACCGCCTGGTTGTTACGCAAAATGGTAGGTAATGACCCCACGCAGAACATGAAGGAAAGGAAAGGCCAAAAAAAAAAAAATGATCACTTCAATTTTTATTTTTAATTTGCATCAACATGTGATCACCTTCTCAGCCCGTAACTTGAGCTTTAACTCGAGCTTTATCTCCAATTCATTTTCAAGTTGGTTTTTAGACCCGAGTTAATAATAAACTTGATCTATGACCCATATTTGATCTCGGATCGACCTCAAGTCGAGTTTTTAAATTATGATAATAATTATTTTTATCATTAAATTGACCCGGGTCAATTGTCAACCTAAACCATGGCCCGAGTCAACCCCCTAGTTGGGTTTTAAAACTATGATAATAACTATTTTTATCCTTATATTGACTCGAGTCAATGATAAGCCTAGCTTGTAACCTGGTTTTGGCTCTAGGATGACCATTGAGTTGGGTTTTAAAACTACAATAATGATCATTTTTATCTTCATGTTGACCCGGGTAATGGTCAGCTCAACCCATAACCCGAGTCAATGGTCAACTCAACCCATGACCCAAGTCAACTTCCGAGTCGAATTTTAAAACTATGATAATAATTGTTTTATCTTAATGTTGACCTGGGTCAATAGTTAACTTGACATGTGACCCATATATTGTCTATATCAACTCCTAGTCAAATTTTAAAATTATAATAATAATTATTTTTATTTTTATGTTGATCCGGATCAACTAAATTAACCCTTGTACAAAGAATTTGACAAGCTTTTCCTACTCCTCTTAATAAGATAAAAATTTCTCCACTAAAATAACCTTGTATGATATAAAAATTAATTTTTATACTATTCAAAGATACCCCAAATAATTTTACAAAAAAAATTTCTTGTCCAGTCTATCATTGTACAACATACCCAAACACTACCTAAGTTAGAAAACCTCGTCATTGTATTTTGTCTTTAAATTTGATGTGTTTATTTTGTTGCAGCCTGTGTGTGTACTTTCCTCCAAGTAGATGTTTTTTAAATGATGTTGTTTAATTAATAAATCTAATTTATAGCTAACTAAAAGAAAGCGGGTTAGAAGATGCTGGTTCAACCACCAAGTCAAACGATTGAACAGGTGGGTCTCTACAATTAAAGAAAAAACCAGACTAAATAAATGTTATATTTGAGTCATGTAATAATATTTAATGTTGTTATACACACACACACACACACACTTTAGTGATTTTTTTTTTAATTTGAAGAAAATAGTATTAAAAAGATTAAAGTACAGATGGAATCACTTCAAGAATATGATCCAACTTTACTTAAGAAACTCGATTGCATTAATCTTTATTTTCTTTATTATAATTTATTAAAAAAAGTAATATTCAGTACAACAAATAAAAAGTGATTGTATGCATAAATTTAGAATCAAACATTTCTTTTTCCTTATTTCATTTGCTTTTTCCTCTTCTGTATGTATTTTTTTTCAAGTAAAAAGGATTTTTAGTAATTAACCTAATTGGATTTGTCTTAGCTCTTTCAAGTTCATGTAGATATCAAGTTAGGCTAGTAATTATTGGCTTGGTGTGTGTTTGATATTCTAGTAATTTTTACGATTATGGTTTGATAAAATAAATTTAAAAAAATTATAAATTATAATATTTTTTCTGACCAATATTTTTAAAAAGAGTTTTTGGTAAGATCTATGTAAAAATATTACGTTAATCAAACATTTTCAAATCTAACAAAAAAACAAACAGGATTTTATAATTTTAAGCAATCAAATTTTTAACACATGCTAATCCAAAGTTTAGGTGCCTAGATTCCTGGTTTAATCAACTAAATCAGGCTGAGTTGGACCATTATGATTATAGTTACTTTTGCCACAATTACTCTACGAGCTTAAATTCTTTCCTTGTGTGAGAAGTGTTGGTCCCCAGCGATGGACCTCCATTGAATGTAGACATTGGGCTTGAAGGTAATCTTATGCTTTCAGATAGTCCATAGTCCACAGACCACAGCCTCTGGACCAAAGATGAAAGAATCCAGAGTTTCATGAGCCCTGTTGGTTAGCCTCTCAGTTTCCCCATTGCCCATGGTGCTGCCACTTTCATGCACCTTGATTCTTGACAAAAATCATTGCCAGAGAAAATAAACAAATCAAGGTACAGAAGGACAGATGCTCTTCCATCGATCATTCTCTTGTCTCTAGATTCTCTTCTAAGACCCTAAAGCAAAGAACAAGTGAAAACAAAGTAAAAAGCAAACAAAAGTAAAAAGAAAAAGAAAAAGAACACTTCCGAGATATATTCTTGCGACTCTCATTTAGCCTTCCCTTTATTCATTTCATCGCTATCTTTAAACCATACAAACTCGATATTAACCATCAAACACTCAAAACTTCCATCACATTTCTAATGGCTTATAATCCTTCTTCATGTTCTTGTTTTCATCATTCTTTTTGTCTCCTATTCATGATATTCAGTTTTCCACACTTCTTCCTCACAAAAGCTCAAGCTGCAGGCCATTGCAGAACCTCGTGTGGAACTATTCCGATAAGCTACCCTTTTGGCATTGATGATGGCTGTGGCAGTCCATATTACAGGCACATACTTGTGTGCTCCGATTCGGGCTTTCTTGAGCTTCGAACGCCTTCCGGGAGATACCAAGTTCGTAGCATAAGCTACTCAGATCCTCACATGATAGTCACTGATCCATTCATGTGGAGTTGTCAAGATGGTCATCACTTTCGTGCAACTAGGCCATTTAGCCTTGACACAAGCACACATTTAACACTCTCCTCTCAAAATGACTATCTCTTCTTCAATTGTAGCGAAGAGAGGGTGATTGTTCAGCCAAAGCCTATCTTCTGTGAGAGGTTTCCTGATCGGTGCGACTCAACATGTGATAGTGCTAGTTATCTTTGCAGGCACCTGCCAGGATGTGCTACTGCATTGGGTGGTAGTTCTTGCTGCTCTTACTTACCGAAAGCGACTGAATCGTTGAGGCTGATGTTGAAGTATTGTGCTAGTTATGCTAGTATTTATTGGAGGACTGGTGTAAATGCTCCTGATGATCAAGTGCCTGAGTATGGTATTAGAGTTGATTTTGATATTCCAGTGACTACAGATTGCCTTCAATGTCAAGACATGAAGAAAGGAGGTGGGTCGTGTGGATTTGACACCCAATCACAGAGTTTCTTATGTCTATGCAATCAGAGATCAAATGTCACAACTTATTGCAATGGTATGTTAGTATTCAAGCCTTTTCATCTACATTCTTAAAAGAAAATGTCACAAACCAACAGTTGTTTATATCTGTCTGCAGATCACAGCGGTACTACTAGCCATAGCAAGGCAGGAGTCATTGCAGGTGGAGTATTAAGATTGATATATAGTTGTAAACTTTTCTGGGAATGCATGTTTTGGATATTGAATTGAAAGATCAGGCTTATTTATTTTGATGTTTCTTATTGTGATTTGCAGGGACTGTAACTGGAGTTTCAGCAGCTGGGGCCATAGGGATTGGTGCTGGTCTATGGTATTGGAAGAAAGTGAGAGCCACAGCACCAGTAACATGTGGGGTTCAAAGCAATGAGAATAGGCTCTTTTAAAAACAAATCAACAAAAGTGAATGCCCATCACTTTCTCTTTTCTTCTTTTCCTATTTTTTGAGTTGCCTTTAGCACTTTAACAAGCCATTTCATGAATCTGTTCTCTTCGTTTCCAAGTTTATCCTGAACTGTTTATACAGTAATATAAGATATTTTTTTTGCTTTTGGGTTCCCAATTTCTGTCAACTTTCCTACTCCCCCCCCACCCCCCCTGTTTGGTCAGAGCTAGATAGTGCACTAGCTACTGAGCTTAATTAGCTTTGTCACTTGATCACACTGTTTCAAGCAACATGATTTTAGGTTGATCCTGCTCACACCTTGAATAAAAGTAATTAAAAATAAAAAAGACTATGAACGAAACAAAAGTGAAGAAATTATGATGACCATTATAATGATCACAAACTTGATTTAACTGGAGCATCAAGTTTTGGTGGATTTCATCTTGCTTTACACTGCCTCTTAAAAATCTGTGTTGGCAGACATGCATGGTCCCTATACAATTCCATCAAGTGCTAAATTTATTATACATGCTTTCCAAGAAGCCATGTCTTTGTAACCTGTCATGTAAGAAACATTCTCAGTATGAATTAAAGTCAAGTTCTTTGTACATATACAGGGTATAATTAAGAATATCTTGCTCTCTGCATGATGGTCATGGGATATTATTAAAAATAATTAATTAGTTGTACCTGCTTGGAATCATCTCGAGGAGATTTAAAGTAGTTCCTTTCACTAAAGAATGGTTGGATTAGCACTTCCACAAGTTAAATACATTTTCCATTCGTCATATCTATTCTTTGCAACATGGGCATGGCCAAACCTTACCCTGCAACATGGGCATGCCCCAAAATTTATCTTAGATTTGACAGATAAAATAAAATTAAGATTGATATCCAGTTATAACTATCACAAAACAATGCCTC
>Ga0325410_1007582_pt1 | contig 11842 bp, 4 predicted proteins | sample PopdelMetagenome_16_FD_206182 | JGI IMG/M metagenome (GOLD analysis project Ga0325410, IMG submission 206182) | Populus deltoides microbial communities from Bellville, Georgia, United States - Xylem-PdIQD-R3 | ecosystem: Host-associated > Plants > Phyllosphere > Stem > Wood/Secondary xylem... | reverse complement strand
TTGCGTCCTAATTAAATTGGCGCACTTGTTTTGTAGAATTATGGCCAACAGATTGTCTGCTCAAAGATCCCGACTTCGGAAGCTGGTGTATGTAGAAAAACTCGAAAGAGATGTCAAAGCCGAAGAGGTACGTAGGTGCTTGAAATATTTTATCTCCCATGATCAACGTCTCCTTTAAAGGTTAAAACTGGTGTGTGTGTGTGTCTAACAAATGATCAATATCCATGTTTCAAATATTTGACAAAAATGCAGGTCAAAGTATATTGGTTATCTCTGCAAGAGTCACTCTACCAGCAATCCCAAATGGCTCTTCAAACTGAAAATACTCATATAAAGGAGATCATGGAAGGACTTGAGAGAGAAAAGGCTATGAAAGAAGGTAATTATGCTACGTTTTTGGAAAATTATTACATAGATTTTGATCCGTTGAAACTAGACTAATCACACTGGAATGTATTAAAATATGTTATGATATGCAGTATGTTACAATGTATTATAGGTTGTTCCGATTGTTATTTAAGTGTTTGTGTTCCGTCATGTAACTAAGGGGTTATTTGGAATTATATTTTAAAAAAATTTGATTTTTTTAATTTAAAATTATTTTTTTATATTCTTGAACCGTTTTAATGTATTTTTAAGTAAAAATAACTTTAAAAATATGTCATTGCCGCCGCACTCTCAAAGATCTCTCAAGTCTCTGTATTTTTTGCAGTGGAATTTCAATATCTGAAGAAAGAACTGCAGGCACTAAGGGGAGCCTCTATGCGTTTGCTTTATAACTGATTTATCAGCTGGGGAAGCACTTTCGGATTTTCAGAGTAAGTTAGCAGGACAAGAATAAAATCTGCCATGAAATGTAATTTGCTTTCTATGGTGGAAATCGTCAAAATAAAGATGTTTCGAGTCATGTTGTAAGAATAAAATCATACCATATCGTTTAAATGTAAGCTAGATCTTCCTAGCTAGTTTAAGTTAACAGTTTAATTTAGCTCATTTGGATGGTTTGAATGGTGAATAATATACCCTTTTAAAATATCCTTCATTTGCTTGCCATTAGACCAAGCTTTGCTTATATGTTCCCACTTCACGTTCCAAGCATATCTCTAACCAAGATTGGAGATCAGACCTAAATTAAGGTTATAGAAAGACTCATAATAGATGTGATATTTTTTAGAACAGTCTTATCGGATGTCATAGCATCCGATGGGTGCGAATAAATATATAAAAGATTAAATCATGACTGGATTCGGTTAACCTTGGACCGCCAAGTTTATGTAAGAGGTAGGGCAAGGCACCTGCATGTGTAAAATATTGGATTGCATATGTGTGATGCTATATACAGACGGGAATTAATTCATATAATAGGCAAGATTGTGCATCGGTGATGATGACGAGACATTGGAGAAAGCAAGCTCGAAGTTAAGAAATGCTTGCTATTGATTTGTATGATGGTAAAAGACAATCATATGAATTGCAATATTTTGGACAAGTACCTCAAGATCTCACTTAGAATGTCTCATTCATATAGTCAGATCTAGAGTACTTGCCCTTTTTCCATGATCTTTATTCCCATCCCCTTCTCTCTTCAATCTACTAAGCTTTGAGGATGAGGGAGAGTACAAAGAGAGAGATAGCTCACTGTTAACTGTAGTACTGTCCTCCAAACTTCGCTGGTTGCTATCATGATCTTTCATTGGTGTTAGCTTCAGAGACAAATCTAAGTCAAGATTGCAATCTGAAGCCTTTCTTTTCAGTGTCTTCCACTCTTGTACTGTACTACTTGTTGATTTTGAATCTGAAGGCAGAAACCTCTTAAAATGTGTACTACTACTCTCCCCTACTTTGGTTTGCATTTGAGGTAGCACTAGAGGGCTAACATCAATGAGGCTTGGACTTGGTTGGGGTTGCCAGAATCTATTGTTTTGCAATGATTGTGGCAACTGTTGATCACCTTTAAGCTCTTCATTTTTCCATTTAGATTGTGCAATCAAAGAGGAAGCACCCATTTGGAACTTGCCAGAATTGGCACTCCAGTTGCTATTGTTGCTGCTACCAAAGATCCTCTCAGCCACTGTTCCATAGGATCCTGGTCTGGTTCGATCGATTACACACCGACCCACATGAGGGTTATAAATAAAATGTTCACGAGCATTCCAAGAAGCATCTCCATACCTTCAGAGAAAACAGGAAGAAAAAATTTTATGGACAAAAAAAGATATTCTTAATTTATCAAAATAGAGAACAAGAATGCCTATAGATTGCATATTTGATACCTGAAGCTGGAATTTTGTCGTTGGTACTGATTATATCCTTGCAGCATGGGAAGTTGGCTGAGGTTATAAATATTGCGATCTCCACTTTCCACAAGATGCCTATGATCAGCCATGCCTGCATGTAATAAAGGCCAGTACTTCTACGGATCAGAGCAAAATGAAGAGACCCTAACTTTATCTATCTTCATGTTTCATCAAGTCAAGAAGAAGAATGGAATGTAAAGGGCTTAATTACCTTGACTTGGATCATCTACCTTCTTGCTTCTATACATCTGATTAGGATTCCAGGCCAAGAAGGAAAAGAAAAAGAAAATTAGAACTTGCTGAATCACCTTATGGTATGTATTTATGAACTGCAGTCAATAATACATTTCCAAGGAATTGTTAGAAAACTAATCCTAATTCTTCAATAAAACTACCTGTAGATGGCTCTTGACATGAGCAATGCTAAGTCCATTAACATTCATCAGTTGAAGAACCAGTTTAGGAGTCGCTCCTGCACCAAGAAATTAGCACAAAAAAAATGATAATAAGAATTTTTCACTTGTTTTTACAACGTCAATCCATAAGACTGAAGAATTTAAATCTGAATTTATGACCGTCATGAGAGGATTTCATTTCTTGAGAATTCAAGCAAAAATATGGTATCTTGACTTACTTTCTTGGCCACCAAGTCTTTCCACAGCTTTAATAAAGCAAAGATGAAGCTCAGGCGTCCAACGGAGCCTTGGCAGCTTGGATCTAACATAGGGTCTTACTGAAGACTTGTTTTCGCTTTCTTCGACCGTGCTGTTGCTTGAACTTCCTCCCTTTTTAGGCCTACTTTCTTCTTCATCATTCTCTCCACCAGCACTCTCATCATGATCTTGTAGAGAGGCACTTGTTTTTGAACATCCAGTATGGTTGCTTTCCTCCATATGATCTTTCCTTTTGACTCCACTCCTATCTTTCTTCCCAAATCTTAGTCTAAACTTTCTATTTCACCTGACAAAGACAACTACATAGCAAGAGATTTTAGGGCTACAGACAGATTTACAAAGCTAAAAACGAAATTGGAACTAGGGCCCCTATGCAGGTGACCATAGTTAACCATGTACCTTCTCACCTCCTACTCCGAGATAGGAGAGAAAAACTGCTGTTCAGAAGACACGAGGCATCGATTTTGGTAATGAAAACTCATCAACTAAGCAAGACAAAAAAGAGATGCAGTTCTTTGTGCAAAAAGAGGGGATAGGAACCCTAGATCTTGACAAAGAAGATAGTCTCTCACTCTCCCTCTCCCTCTCCCTCTTGGGACATGTAAACAATCATTCACCTAAATTTTTGTATGTTCCATTAGATTATTAATTTATATTATATGATACGGTTTTCCTCTCTACTCAACATGTGATGTTGTACATGTATGCATGGATGTCATGCAAAGCAAGAAAACAAACCAGCTAGGTAGAGAAGCCTTTCTCGTGTAAAGAAAATTTCCCCCCTTTCGTTCTGACCCGTATGTGGGCCTCAATTGTTAGAAAAGAAAAGAAAAGAAAAGAAAAGGTTGTTGGAATTTATATCAAATTCCTGTTCTCAAAAATATTTCAATTTTCCAGTTTTATTAGTATTATAGTATTTCTTTTCGTATAGAGTGATTCTTTTTTAATTAGTTTTTCCTTTTATCTACAAAAACTCTTGAATATTGGATCCAAGGGGGAGAGATCTTTTTCTTGGTGAAAAAAATAAATAGTTAAAGCATATATAGAAGGTTTTGTATTAGTTTTTATGAAGTCTTTTGAGATTTCTAGATTTATGAGATTTTCTCCATCGAGTTTTTATTTGTAAAGTTGTTTTTTTTTAAGGATTTTGTTGAGAACGTTTTTTTATTGGCCAGATTTATTCATGTAGCTATTATTATTATTATTATTATTATTATTATTATTATTATTATTATTATTAATGTCTTGTTTTTGGGTCATTGTAAATTAACCCATATTGTTAGAAATCTGTGGGATTTATTGTGTTTTGCTTGTAACTAGATTTGTGGGTATATATATGCTATGCCATGGACCGGAACATCTTTTACTAAGTAAAAAGAAATACGCTTGGGAGAAACAAATATTTTTTTAAATTAGTAAGAAAATGACTCTGAGAAAAAAAAAAGAATGTATAATCTAACTAGACAAAAAAAAAAAGATAACGATAATTAATGGACAAATAAAAACAAAAAAGAATTATTGGAAATTGTAAAAAAAAAAAAAAGAATGGTCACCAAAATGTAAAAGGTGTCGAAGCTAGAATTCCATCCAAGCAAATAAAAAATAAAAGAAAAAAAATTATAAAAAAGAAAATTGATATGAGTCAACTTAAGTGAGCATGCTAAATATACAAGTTAAATCATAAGACTATAATAAATTAACAGAAAGAAGATAAAAAAGAAGAAGAAGCTAAAGTTGATTTTCAAATAAATCAAACGTAATATTAAAGAATAAAATTAAAAAGAAAACTGAAGAAAAATAAGTTAATTAAAAAAAGAACCAAAGAAACAACTAGTAAATCAGGTAAGCCAACTAAATACTGTGTTCTAAATCATGCAAATAAAAAAACTCAATAGAAGAAAAACCAGAAAAATTACAAAGCTCAATTTCAAAATAACTCCGTATTGAAGGATGAAATATAACAAATATTAGCTTGAAAAAAATTCCTAAAAATAATATGAGTCAATTCAAGCTAACTCGCTATACTCGTGGTCTAAGTAATTAATGAGACCAAGATAAACAAATAAAAAAGAAACTGAAGAAAATTAGAAAGCCTAATATAAAAAAACTCCAACCTTGAAGGATGAAACTAAAAACAAAAATTAATTTTCAATCAATCTAATATTAAAGGATAAAATTAAAAAAAAATAACAATTTTAAAAAACTCGTCAAAGTAAATACAACAAAGAACAACAAATACAAGGATCCATATTTGGGCTTTTTTTTTTCTTATAGTAATGAATTAGAATTAAATTAAAACAGTACCATTAAAAAGATAGTGACTAAAGGAATTAAAACTTACAATATGAGTATATATCTAAAAGAAGGAGCAAACAAACAAAAACCAAACTAATTAGTTCAATTCAAGATACATTAAGGGCTTCTAACCAAATCAGAACTTGTGTAATTGAAGTTTCTAACTGAGGATTTCAACCAAAAAAACAAACAGTGAAGGATGAGATATAAAATCACATCATAATCAAATACCTTTGACTCCAAGATAAGTCGATTGCGAACTAACCAGATAGACCAATAAAAGCCTTTGCATAAAATAATAATAGCATGTCGACACTGAAAATTGCCTCTGACCAACCCGTACCATTCCTGAAGATTCTATTTAGGGTCCCTCGATAGACAACTTAAACACCACACCCGGACCAATGCATGAGTCTACCTAAAACATTCCATGTAGTAGTACAATGATAAAACAAATGATTAATAATCTTAATCTCATCACAACAAAAAGGACAGGGTATCCTCATAATTAATAATCCCCTTCTCAGCTAAAAAACCCCTAGTGTTGAGACTAATATTAAGCAGGAGCCACATGAACATATTAATTTTAGAAGGTGCGAAACCTTTCCAGAGTAAAATAGAAAAAGAAAAAGCCCCTAAAGCAGATAAGCTATCTAGAAATTTGTAATCTGAATGAACTAAATAAATGCCAGAACTATTAAATCTCCATACATTTATATCTTCACCTTAAGAAAAAACTAAACCACGCTCCACCTCAACAATTAAACTTTCCCACATACAAAGCTCATGTGACCTGAGATTCCTCCTCCAAGTCAAGCTAACTAAATTATCAACCAAGCTATACACATCTGCAAGGCTAACTGATTGCTGCAGAGAAAGATTAAATAGTCTAGGAAATAATTTCTAAAGAGAAGCCGGAGTACCTAGCCAAGAATTTGTCTAAAATTGAATGTTACTGCCATAACCCACCTTGAACCCAATGTTGGACTTTAGTGGAATGGCTATGATTTTTCTTGACGAGAAAGCCAAAACAATGCCACGCCGGGTTGGAGAAAGAGAACTAGCAAACACATGAAGCCCATTAGCAAAATTAGGTTGATCCTTTTAAAGAATAAATTCTTGCCAACCTCTTGCCACTCCATTGTCTAGATTCCAAACCCGTTTAAAGAGCAAAGCCAAATTCTTGTGATACAGAGACCCCAAGCCGAGACCACCAAGAGATTTTGACTTAATGGCCTTATATAAAGCCACCTTGCAATTTCCATGGGAATTCAAACTATCACTCCATAAAAAAGAGTGATTAATAGAAGATATGACATTAATAATACCCTTTGGCATATAATAAATAGACATATAATACAAAGACAAAAAAACTTAAAACTGATTTAAGTACTCAACTTTCTTTTTCAAGTACTCAACTTAGCCCTCATAGTAGACAACACCGGTTTCCAAGTAGAAAGCCTACTTGAATAAGCAACCCAAGGTATCTGACTGGAAAAGAATCATTGCGATAGAAAATCACATTAGCCAAACCTAAAGTGTAATTCTCATCCAAGTTAATTCATACAAGAGAACTTTTATAGAAATTAACTTTAAGACTTAAAATGATCTTGAACTAACGAAGAATCCTCTTGACATGCAGTAAAGAAGAGAAATCATCCAGCAGGAATATCAGAGTGTCATTTGTATATTCCAGATGAATTAAATAATGCTCTGGATCCGTTTGAAGACCCTTGAAATAACTTGAATATAAAGCCTTGTTAAATAAAATAGTCAAACTTTCCACTGTTATGTCAAGGAGAAATGGGGAAAGAGGGTCCTCTTGCCTTAGTCCATTCTCTAGGCTGAGTTCTCTGCTAGGAGAGCCGTTGATCAGGATGGCCATTTCAGAGGTGGATAAACATTCAAAAATCTATTTTCTCCAAAGAGAATCAAATACCATATAACCTATAGTAACATCAATATACTCTCACAAAATTGAGTCGAAAGCTTTGTGAAAAACCACTTTCAATAAGAACCTGTGACCTCCCTTGCTACGAATACCATAAACAATCTCATTAGCTATTATGAATCTATCTAAAAACTGATGCCCATCAAAGAAAGCTAATTGGTTGACACTGATAACATCTGTTAGAACATTCTGAAGCTTAGTAGATAGAGTTTTGTCACTATTTTGTATAACCTATGAATCTAGTTAATAGGCCGAAACTACGAGAACCTGTCTAACCCCCTAGTCTTCGGAATCAACGTCACAAAGGAAGAACTAATATCCTTGGACAACCTGCTAGTTCAAAAAAATTCTTTGACCATTAAAAACATATCGGAGTTAATAAGATTCCATTCCTTTTTATAAAAGAAGAATGTGTACCTATCTGGACTAGAAGTTTTCAAATCATCACAGCCCCACACTACTTGCTTCACCTCCTCTATAAAACCAGAATGTGTACCCTTTGAAATCTTTTTAAACCGCAAGCCACCTATTTTAATCCATCTATAATTGAGCTTAGCAAGCAGATTAGAATATATATGAATTAATAGATGACACTTTTAATCTAAAAACCTAAACTATTGAATTACTTATTTTCTTGTATATAAATCACTCACTTTTCTGTCCTCAACTGCTAATATTATGGGAAACTTTTTATAACTAACATGTTATAAGAGTCTTGCTTATCTAGGAGTCGATGTCTTCCCTATCATCACCGCTCTTCACTAAGAGTCCAAACTAACTTTTCACTTGATTTCACATATAGATCTGCATGAGCGAGGCTTTTATATATATATATATATATATATATATATATATATGTATATATATATATATATATATGATGAATAAGAAACCATCTTTAATGTAAAAGCTTAAACTTTTGAATTATAAGTTTATTTTTTCGCCATTCACTTGTCTTGTTCTCAACCTTTATGAAACATTTTCTATAACTTATATGTACAATATCTACGTTAACAAATAATATTACTATTAAAAATACATTTACTATTTGTCAAGATGTTTAAGAAATCAATATTACTCGCATGTGGTATATTAAATTATAAAGGTTGGGCTTTTATTCTTCTCACTAATTTTGGAAATTCATGCCGGGTTTGGTTCCGACCAATTAATATTGTCGCTTTTCATTTACTCTTTTTGTCATTTCCTACTTGAGTAAATGACAAGCTAGGCAAAATCAATCTCTCTCTCTCTCTCAACTCTATGAAAATGTTTCGGATTAAAATAATTTTTTTAATATATTTTTAAAATTATATTTTCCTTGAAAAAAAATCAAATTATTAATGCTTTTGATGTATTTTTAAAATATTTTAAAACGAAAAAATATTTTTAAAAAATAAAATGGACTACAATACTAAATACATGAAAGCAATTTAATTGCTAAGTGCTTTGTGCGTGTGTGTGAATCGGGGCTTAACACCCAAGTTAAATTAAACAAGATAACGATTAACCCAATCAAATCATAATACAGAATCAATTGCCAGTAATTAATGTGATTAGCTGGGACATGAACAAAAGACTAACACACACACACACACCCAGGTGAGTTGCTTGAAATTTAACTAATAAAGTAAAATTTTGTTGAGACATGAACGTGTGTGTGTGATTGAGCAGTTGGGGTTATTACATTTGCACGCTCCATTGCTAAAGTTTTCAACTCACTTTGGGTTGATGCATGTGTTTGATGCTCCTCTGTCGCTGATGCAGACAGCAGAAATTGATTAAAAGATGATTTAGAAATTGTCTTTTTTCAAGGAATCACATGATCTGATCCTTGCTAGGAAAAATGGGGACTAAATGGCTTAGGGGTCCCCTCTTTCTAAAATTCAGCTATAATCTAGAATCGCTTTTTTCTGGGTTTCTGAATATCCATTTAAATTGGTTTTATAAATATCACATCGTGTTGATCGATGCTCGCAATTATTAAAATTAATTCACCAAGATTATTTCAAATATTTATACTATTTAATCTCTAGTTTAAGCTTTTGGTAGGGGGATTAGTTATTTTATAGCTTGTATATGTTCTTGTATCATGAGTTTTATTAATTCATCTGCGGTTTGGCCTGAAAATTTATGCAGGCTTTTTTAATTTCCATGGAACTTTTTCATTCTGCCCACATGTATAGGATTTGGAATGTGTATGAACCTGTGAATGGGATTACAAGATAAAGCAGACCACAGCTTCTTCTTTTTCGGTGTACAAGTCTATTCTTCACAGGGATCTTGCCATACAAGAGTTGGAAAATCTGATATTTCTTGCCTTTTCACACGATAAAGAAGGAGAAGAAGAAGAGAGAATCGGATAACTCTCTCACTAATATGATCACCATGACAGCGCTAATAAAATTAATCTCGTCACGTTAGGTGCTAATTAAATAAGGATACTGTCTAAAATTAATTTGTCCAAACTAAAATCTTAAAGGACATTAAAATAATATATAGGAAACTTCATAACGAAGTTAAAATATTATTGCTTGTGATAAGCATAAATAACTGAGTATGTGAGTGGTATGGAACTAAAAAACTTAGAGGTATACAATATATCATTTATAGGGATGTTTTAAAGTGCGGTAATGGTTACTTTTCAAAATATTTTTTATTTGGAAATGCATCAAAATAATATTTTTTTATTTTAAAAAAATTATTTTTTAACATGAGCACGTCAAAACGATTCGAAAATATAAATAAATAATTTTAAATAAAAAAAATTAATTTATCATCAAACGCTATTTGAAACGCAATTCCAAAATAGCGCCTTAGAATTATATATTGGTTAAGAATATAAATAATGGTCCCACTATAATAATAAATGTTAACATATGATCAATATTTTATCATATTCACATCTTATTTATTATTTATCAAGTAAAAAAATTTAAATGTCTATATCTTACCCATTAAGTTCCATTTATAAATGTTCTACACACACACATATATTCAATATTAATTGCATATATTTTTATTGGATTTTGAGTTGGATTTCACAATATTTATATTTTATCTATGATTCATTGAACAAGGTAATTATTTTTTAAGAACATTATTTAATTTGGTTCGGCTAAATATCCATGGTTAAATTATCATCCTAGGATGCTTATGTGCTAGAATGGATTAATAAGCCAATAAATTAGGTTTTTAGATTGCTTTTTTGTTCAAATTGTTGTCCAATATTCGTTTATACGTCATCAAAGCATGCATATTCTAGGAGAGTTCCATGTACTTTTCAGTGCATATCTCTTTAATGATAGACAATCTAATTCTTAAAAAGAGAAGCAAATCAAATTCTTTGAAAATAACAGAAATTAAATTAAAAATAAAAAATGAAAAAGAATAGAGCATAAGATAAGATTAATGACTTAATAAGAAGCGTGACTTAATTAGTTTAATCACTCTCATTAAAAAAAACTTAAATAAATTTTTGGACCAAATTTGTGATGTTGAATCCAATCCTATCCCAAGAACTTAAATACTAAAGTATCCCACTCATTATAACTTAAGCTTTTTATTATTATTATATGAAGGTAAAACCCATTTGATTAGGTTCTTAGGCCATCAGCTACTTGAAGCGTTACAGTAATTAAGAATATTATAAGAATTAATACACTACAATTACCATTATTAAATCAACAACAAAATCCTTTCCTGAATCCCAAGCAAGCCATAAACATTGATTTCAACTTCACACCATCACTCTGCAGTCCCTCTAATACTATATATAATACACTATCAACTATAGGAAGAGGCATATGAAACTTGGATGCTATAACAATTTATATATATCAAGCAAATCCACAATTAGTTTAACAGTTCCTACTCATCAAAGCATAATATTTTACTTTCGCTATATATATATATATATATATATAAAATAAGTTCTGGGATTTTTATAAGGAGAGACTATAAATTATGGGATGGAATTGAGTTTCGATTTCTACTTACATTATATCATTTTTAAATGTTTTATTTCTAGATATATCAATGCATTCCATAACATTTTTAAATGTTATATATTGAAAAAAGATAAGCTATAAGTAATGAAATTAAGAATCTCATTGAGAGTTCGATCCTAAAAATACTGGCGGCATGTTTAACACATACAAGTCGAACGGGAAGTGGTGTTTTCAGTGACGGATGGGTGAGTAACGCATAATAACATGTCATTAAAAGGGAAACAACAATTAAAAATGACTGCTAATACCTTGTAGGTTGAGGAGCAAAAGGAAGAATCCGTCCGAGAAAGGGCTCACGTCTAATTAGCTAATTGGCAATGCAATAGATTACCAAGACAATAGTTTAATTATTTTTTAATTAAATTTAATGAACATTCTAGATATCTAATTTCTGTAATTAATTATGCACCAACATAATTTTCGGTGACAAATGGTCTAACCCACCACACCAAAATCCATTTTTCTTAAATTCCATCAAGAAAAAAAATTCCAACCCACCAGAAAAAATGGCGGATGCATGCTCATCTAGTGAGAAGAATAATGGAGGAGCAGCGACACTAGATGACACCATCATAATCCTTGGAAAGCTTCACTCCAACACCTAGCCTGTAAAGTCAA
>Ga0325410_1007581_pt1 | contig 11843 bp, 4 predicted proteins | sample PopdelMetagenome_16_FD_206182 | JGI IMG/M metagenome (GOLD analysis project Ga0325410, IMG submission 206182) | Populus deltoides microbial communities from Bellville, Georgia, United States - Xylem-PdIQD-R3 | ecosystem: Host-associated > Plants > Phyllosphere > Stem > Wood/Secondary xylem... | reverse complement strand
TTTTATTTTTTATTTTTGCTCGTGTCTTCTTTTTATTTCAAATAACTCTGTGATTAACTAACTAATAAGATATCTTAAAAAAATATTTTATTGAAAATCAGCCCTCAACTAGCATAAATTGTATATACGTTCTTGGCTATTGAAAACATTCTTCTGTTAACATCTCTGATACGGAAGTTCTGGAAAAAAAAAGTTGTCGAGATTCAAGTTTATTTGCTTGTAGAACACTGCAAAAAAGCCTTTGATTTCTTTCGTGTTTTTTTTTTCCCCTCTTTGCAGCGTAGAAAAATCTATTTCTTGTAGATTCTGCAAAATTTTACTCGGACGCTATCCTAAATAGGATATGCTTTTTTCCCTAAGGTCAGCCTGATAACTTCAAAGAATATCCAATGTGTCCATTTGATTAATGTTTTTACTTTCCAAGATCTTTTTCCTACGATCTTGATTTATTTATCTAATAATATTCACATTTGGATTTTCTCTTTTGATTTTTTGATATCTTTAAAACTTTCACCTATGATTTTCTATATAATGTGTAGATCTTTGATACGTGACATCCAAAATAACAGAATTGGATAAAATGATGAAAATCATAGCTGTAGAATTCATATAAAAATATTATACAATAGTACCTTGTTTGGTTATAGGAAGCATAAAATCATGGGTTAATGCCTTACTGGCAAATTTTACTCATACACTTTTTTATTCTCTATGTATTTTTATAAATTCTACTTATGAAGGTTTTTATCATTCCATGGCTAACTATGACACGTGTAGTGAACTTCTAGCTATGTAGCTTCCTCCAACAACTCACGAGCTCTGACCTTTGTGGATAATGAAAATGGACTTGAAGCATATAGTTGCAGCTATACGCCATTGTGGGCGAGTCAAAGCTCTCAAGCAAGGCAAATCATTTCATTCTCATTTGGTCAAAACTGGGTATTCTCATAACGTCTACATAGCCTGCAATTTGGTATCTATGTATGCTGACTTCACTTTTTTAATCGACGCATATAAACTGTTTGATGAAATGCCTGTAAAAAACATCGTCACCTGGACCACTATGGTTTCTGCGTATACCAGCAATGGAAAGCCTCGTGAAGCAATAAAGCTATATACCCGGATGTTAGATTCTAAATCAGAAGTCCCTAATGGGTTTATGTACTCTGTGGTTTTGAAAGCGTGTGGTCTTGTGGGTGAGATTGAGCTGGGTAGACTGATTCATAAGAGATTTTCTAGAGAGAATTTGGATTACGATATTGTTTTGCTGAATGCTCTTTTGGATATGTATGTTAAATGCGGATGCTTGAGTGATGCAAGAAAAGTTTTCGATGGGATCTTTTTGAGGGCGAATTCCACTTCCTGGAATACAATGATTTCAGGGTATTTTAAGGAAGGTTTGGTGGAGGAGGCTGTTAATTTGTTCAATCAAATGCCGGGCAGAAATGTTGTTTCTTGGAATACTATTATTGCTGGTCTTGCAGAAAATGGGAGTTCACGTGCATTACAGTTTGTTTGTAAGATGCACCGGGAAGGGATTAAGCTTGATAAATTTACTTTTCCATGTGCTCTTAAGACATGTAGTTATGCTGGTTTCTTAGTTGCAGGTAAACAGATTCACTGTTATGTTTTAAAGTCTGGTTTGGAGTCTAGTTGCTTCGCTGTGTCAGCGCTGGTTGATATGTATTCAAATTGCAACGGGTTAGATGATGCTATAAGGCTGTTTGATCAATACTCAAGTGGTACTGGTTCAATCTGTGATAGCTTAGTACTCTGGAATTCTATGCTTTCAGGGTATGTTGTTCATGAGAAAAATAGAGCTGCTGTTAATATGATTGCACAAATCCATCATTCTGGTGCTTCGGTTGACTCTTACACCTTGAGTAGTGCTTTGAAGGTCTGCATCAACTTGCTCAATGTGAGACTTGGGATTCAAGTTCATGCTTTGATTGTTATCAGTGGGCACGAGTTAGATTATGTTGTTGGAAGCATCCTTGTAGACCTCTATGCAAAACTGGGGAATATGAAAGATGCTTTTAAACTGTTTCATAGGCTTCCCAAGAAAGATATTGTAGCTTGGTCTGGTTTACTCATGGGGTGCGCTAAGATGGAATTGAACTCCTTAGCTTTGTCACTGTTTAGAGATATGGTTACATTTGGTGTTGAAGTAGATCAGTATATTGTTTCTAATGTTCTGAAAGTCTGTTCTAGTTTGGCATCTATTGGAACCGGTAAACAGGTACATGCTTTTTGTATCAAGAGAGGATATGAAACCGAACAGGTCACCATCACAGCCCTCATTGACATGTATTCAAAATGTGGTGAGGTAGAAGATGGTTTGGTTTTGTTTGGCTGTGTTGCAGATAGGGATGTTGTATGCTGGACAGGGATCATTGTGGGGTGTGCGCAGAATGGAAGGGCAAATGAAGCTCTTGAAATTTTCCGACAGATGGTACAATCAGGGTTAAAGCCAAATGAAGTCACTTATCTAGGTGTCCTTACTGCATGTAGGCATGCTGGTTTGGTTGTAGAGGCACAGACCATATTTGGGACCATGAAATGTGATCACAGACTTGAACCTCAACTAGAACATTATTATTGCATGGTTGATCTTCTATGTCAAGCTGGATGTTTCAAAGAGGTAGAGAAGGTAATTGCTGAGATGCCATTTAAACCTGACAAAACCATATGGAGCTCGATGCTTGGGGCCTGTGGGACTCACAGGAATACTGGATTGGTCAGTACCATTGCTGAGAACCTTCTTGCTAATTGTCCAAATGACCCTTCGATTTATGTTATGCTTTCAAATGCTTATGGAACTTTGGGAATGTGGGATAGTCTAAGCCAAGTGAGGGAAGCTGCTAAAAAGTTGGGTGTCAAAGCAGCTGGAACGAGCTGGATTGAGATTTCAAGTTAAGATGCGTTGGTCATGGCATGGCATTAGTTAATCTTGCGTGAAGTTCAAGATTAAGTGGTAAAACATTCACTGCTACTTATCTATTAGTCATTATGTGTCTGGGATGTCAGTGTAAGAGCATTTACCCGTGCTAAATAGGTGGGCTGGGTTGAAGAAAACCTGGAGATGCAGAAACATACAGCATGTATATTGCAGTCAGAAGGATCTCGATATGAAGGTAACTCCCAATCCACCTGCAGTTACCATGCTACATTTCAGTTTATTGGTATGGACCGTATGGTCACTAGCTTACTTTCATGCATGAACATCTAGGAAAATTACAAGTTCTGTGTGCTTTCATCTTTGATAAGTTTTCCATCCTTTCATAATTTTTAACATGTTATGATAATCAGGAGCACATCAGATTGACTGTTCCAGGATGCCAATACAAATCATTTCCCTGAATTCAATTTACGAGACAAATTACAACTAATGTAAGTGTGTTATTAACCAGATGCAATAATACATGATATTAACCAGTCAGCTTTTCTTATCGTTTTCTTTTTAACAACAGCGGAAAGAACTATGTTATTCTTCATCTTGTGTTTTACAGAGTAGGAAAGAGAGGAAGGAAATTGCAATAGAAGGGCCCAAGAAAGGAAGAAACGGAATAGAATTTTTTACAGGTTTGGCCTCTCTCAATTTGCTCAACTATTTGGAACACTGTTGAACTATAGAGGTCAGTCAAACAAACTGGTAGGTCCAAGCCTAATTTATTGCATATAGCATACATGAAAAAGTAGCTGCAATTGAGCAACGGCATGTTAAAGTCCGTCTCCATATTAAGCGCAAGCCTTTGAATTTGCTAATTTGTACACTCTCATCTCGCTCATATCACTTCTATTTATGTCCTTTCCTTCTCTCCTGGTACAGGTGAGAAATTTCTTTGTTTTTGTAGTACTGGAAAGTTAAAACTGCGATAAATAGCAATAACGAGTGAAATGATGACGATCTTAACTAGCGTAATATAGAGTTATAAATGTTCCCTCTCTATAACTAAAACTTGGCAAGCTTTTCTTGCTCCCCCCCTCCCCCAGTATCTACTTGTTTAATATCATTTAGAAGAATTATAGGACAAACAGCTATAGGTGTGTGTGTTTACACTTGAGAATCCAACGTTAAAAGTCTTGAGTTGCACTTTCAGCTATATGCCAATCGAAACAAGGCCCTCTAGTCTCATTTCGAAGAGGTTCTTAGTATGGCAAGCATCAGTAGGCCTCTATTCCTTCCATGGTCCAATGTAAAAACAATCATTGCTTGTGTCGTGGACTTGGAAAGGCACTGCAAGAGAAAGGATACAATGGTCCTACCTAGAAGTGAACGCTGGTCCAACCATTTGACCTTGACCCGGCAGACTTGAGTAAGCAACTGGCGTGGGGTCTACCTGGGCAAAGATTAGGGAGCCACGCCACCCAATTGTCATCGTTGATGCAAAGGGCAATCCGTTGCTTTGCAAGGCATTATTCCATGCTTGTGGCATTTGGTTGTTTTGAACATTCTTTCTCATGCCATGTTGCTTTCTTCAATCATTTCACCCCCCTCGCAATTATCTGTCCTCCCACAGATTCAACATTATGGATTGTGCCCGTGTTTCTTCTTCAAAGCTTGTCGCCTTCTCTTTTTACTATTTTCAATGACTGTAAAACCTGAAAGCACTGTAAAAGTACAGTGAACACACATTAAATACTCCTCTGAGCCCATCCATCATCAATGGGCGCCATAACATCAACTAAGAGCATCTCCAATAAAAATACTATTTAAAAGAGTCAAATGGGCAATATAACTTTTTAAATAATATATATATATATATATATATATATATATATATATATTTTGCTTACATACACTCCTATGGTAAAAAAAAGAGCCAATTATATTTTAATATATTTGATACATAATTATTTTAACAAATCAATATGATTTAGTTAATTTGGAGGGTATAAAAACAATATAAATGATTCTCAATCAACCCAAAGAATGAAATTAAAAACAATGCAATTAAAAAAAAAACAACTCAAGTTAACTTGAATGAATTTGTTAAATTTTTGATATGGATGATGAATCAGGATAATTTCATTAAAAATAAATTAAAAAAAATAGATTTAAAAAAAATCAAAAGTGAAAAAAAATTATTAAAAAAAAATATATTGCAATGAATATGTTTTGATATTTTTACAATGTGTAGGAATAATATTTTTATAAGAAAAATATTATTTTGTTTAGTTTTTTTTTAGAGCATGAAAAACAAGTAAAGAAAGTTTTTTGTTTTTTGGCTTTTTATTTAGCTAGGTAGGAGTTGCTCTAACAAGTGACATCCAATATACGAGCCCTTAAATTCGAGTAGTTGGTCTAACATAGACCACCATTACATGGCATCCATCCATGATACATTTCATGGCTTGCTGCCATGATAAATACCGTTCATTTCCATCTTCAAAATCTCTTGGTAGTGGAAGAATGAACTACACTTGTGCGCTTCGTGATACGCCACGGGCAAAATATTTTTTTTATCAGTAAAAATAAAAAGTTTGGGCAACGTAAGTGTCTTAAAAAGGTATTTTTTTAAATGCAATTTAGGGCATAATTTCGATAAAAAAAAATTGATATATGAACCAACTAAAAAAAAACAGTTAAAAAATGACGAAGTTAAGATTACAGTAAATCAAGTATGAAAAACAAAAGAAAAAAAAACCTAGATCAACCTTATTGGACATCTAAATATGTAAAACCAAGATATGAGACCGAGATAATAAAAAAATAAAAATTAAATAAAAAATATTTAATTTCAAATTTCAAACAAATCCAGCGTTGAAAAATAAAATTAAAAATATAATTAATTAAAAAAAACCAAGTAAGCAAACCAAACCAAATTTCGTGATCTGAATCATATCAATAAGATCATCGAATATAAGACAAACTTGAAAGCATTACACAGCTTAATTATAAAATAATTTAATATTGAAGGACAAATCACAAAAATTATTAAATTAAAAAAGAGTGACCCTGAAAACAATTGACCCAACCTTGGCCAACTCGTGGTCTAAGCAACGGGATTGTGATAGATGAATAGAAAGAAAATCAATGAAAATCACGAAGCCAAATATAAAAAAAAACTTCAACTTTGAATGATGGAACCAAAAAAAACATTAATTATTAACCGATACAATATTGAAGAATGAAACTTTACAATTGCATTTTTTTTTTCAATTTCATCACTTAATATTTATTATTATTATTATTATTATTATTATTAATTGGACAATGCAATTTATTTCGGTTTGATTTTTGTTTTTAACCACTTTCATATCTTGTTAATTTTTAATTTTATAAGTGTCTATTTTAGATTAAAAAATAATTATAAATAAAATTTTTTTGACTTAATTAAATTCATAACTCATATAATAAGTTTGACTGATTAAATTTATTGGTTAGGAATCAAGCTTGATAATTTTTTTTGTTACATAAGCAGTTCTTAATTTATTTAATTAGATATATTTATGAACTTTTTAAATTATTCTTGAAATTTTGTTATTTATAAAAATACATTATAAAAATATATATATATTTTTTTAAAAAAAAAATATATATTTTTGATTTATGATGAAATACGAATTAAATAACTAGCAATTAAAATGTGACAAACCAAGATTTTATGCGCGACTGTCAATACAGTCTACATTATTAGGCCGGAGATCAAATGCCCAAGCATCCTGGGGTATGATACTAGCAACCCTAACCTTTGCCGTTCAAAGATAATAAGGTCTGTCATTAGGTACTTTTTAAAAAATTTAAATTTTTTATATTTTAAATTAATTTTTTATATTTTTTTGCATCATTTTAATATGATGATATCAAAAATAAATTTTAAAAAATTAAAAAAAAATATTTAAATATTTTTCCAAACAATAAATATTTTAAAAAATAACTTCTAACTGTATATCAAACATGCACTTCTTTTTCAAGGTAACTCTAGTGATTAGTGATGTTTGGTGACATTATTATATTATAGATAACAGTAAAAGATTTGGCCATTTAATTGTATTTGTATTGTTTACTAACTCGGATTAATTATTTATAATTTATAATTTTTTATCCTAGTTCTCAATGTTTTTTGTATTTAATCTTTTTTAAATAGTAATTTTTTTAAAATTATTTTATATGTATTTAGTTTTTGAATATAAATTTTTTATGTTTTATATAATTGAAATTTATTAATTAAAAAAATATTTATTTTCAGATAACATTTCTAATAATTGCAACCTTGTGGGATTTTTTTCTTTAATTTTATTCAATTAATTTTATATGTATCTATTTCTATTATAATTTGATTAAATATAAAATTGATTTTAATAACCAGACATTGAACAAAACCTAGTAAATAATTTATGCTGCGAGATCTAATATTTTGATATACATCCTTCTCTTGATATTTTCAGATATGTATTTAGTTATATTAATGAATTTTATTTATTTATTGATTTATATAACCTTTTTATTTATTTAACTAAAAATATGCATAATTTTTTTTATTTACACTTAATATTTTTTAGGTAAAAAAACTTTAGTGGTCAGTTTTTTTTTGGAAAAAAAATACTTAACTCGGGTGTCAAATAGTTAGTGAAAGTCTATGACTGGTCCTGCCACGTCAGCACGCCAGAAGAACTCATAGCTACAAATAAGCCGAAGGATTGAAAATTTGAGATGACATCTGGTGGTCACTGGGCAGCACAGATCTCTCCATCGTTTACCCTTTTTTGGCCGTTTAATGGATAAGTGCAGGCATGAGAGGCTATCTTTTCCTTTGTGGCCCTGGGAGGATTTGCCAGGCTAAAATGTACAAATGTACATGTCAGATTAAGGATTGACCATGGCCAAACCCACGGGATTAGAAATACCTTCTCCGCTCTCTCTGGCCATTCCTGTTAGAAATTCTCTCTCTGGTTTTGCCTCATTTATATTTTACTTAAAGCATTTTCAGAAAATGATTCCGAGAAAATCGAAGGCTTCAGAGTTACAGTAGATGAAGTTCATTTTCACGCCCAGTGTTGGACATGAAGGCATGTCTTGCAGCTTGAAGACTGATGTAATATCGTCTGCACAAAGTGCAACGCCGTTGTGTTCTGAGTCCATGCATTCGATGATAATGCATCTTGAATAGTTAAGCCTCTGTGAACAATTAGGCTCGGGTTGGTGGTGAAGTTTCATAGTAATCGGTCGTTACATCTCAAAATATGGGTGCATTCTTTCCAAGAATTTGATCACCTTCACCTTCAAAATTGGCATGATTAAACAGAAAACAAAGGTTACTTCTCGCTTATATTATTACATAACTTCTCGTCTGGTGAGTAGGAGACAGTGCACAAGAACAATGTACATTTAATGCCCTGTTTGGAGACTGGCCAAGCTGTGCCCAACAAATTTTTTGTTTATAGTTGACCAGGACCCCAAACTGTGCGTTGCAAAATCCTATCAAAAGGAAATATTATTATCGAGTTTCATGGACAGAATCAACTGAACAGAACAGAAAACACTACCCTAATTAATTCAATACAAGATGCTACTAGTTACGAGTTAGGCCATATTAAAACCCTCTATAGATAACAACAAAACAAGGCAAAATTGCCCTAGAGTTAGACACATACAGCTCGTCCAGATTAGAGTAAACCTCCATGCCAGCTGCTACTGAGTCATAATCCTCAATATTTCCCTCCATGCTCTTCTTAACTCTGCCAGCAATCACCCTGCAAACCAGCATTGCCCTCTTTTCGCCATCGCCATTACCATCCTCTAATGTTGTGGCTTTGTCATGTGCCTTTCCACTGGTCGCTGTTGTCAAAATCCCATGTCCATTATCATCTCCACCGGTGGGATGTTTGAAGCCATTCTTGATGATGCTACATACCTTACAGTTTGGAACTGAAATGCACAAATTAGATGAGCCATTTAGGCCTATTGAGCACGCAAAGGTGGTGCAGTGAAACCTGAGGAGCTCATTGCCGTCTGCTATGCAACGTGGCTGTTTCTTGGGGAGCTTGGCAGCCTTGGCTTTGATGGAGTCTCTGTACTCTTCAAACTTAGAGATGGTTCTCTGGGTATTATGGACTTTGAGGATGCGATCTATTTTGCAAATGGGAGCCTGTTTCTTTAGCCAGCTTGATTGGAATATGATTTCTACTATGTTCTTGCTTGTATCCTCTGGACTCAGTTCAGATACTGTGAAATTTGAACCAAAAATCAGGGAGTTAAGGACTTGTTTTAGTGTTTGGTAATGATGGGCATGCGAAGATACGTGTGTGATGATGGGCATTGAAAAGTTAAAACTAGTCAAAAACTAGTATTGAAAAAATGTAGTCATAAGCAACCAATAGATATTGGAATAAGAAAAAAAAACCGAAGCTTAATGGCCAAAAGGAATTCTGGGCTTCTTTTGCCTCCAAAAAATACAATGAACTATAAGGATGAAAATCAAATTCCTTCTCAAGAAACAATATCATAAGTCAAAATTATACTAATAGATAATAAATGTGAAAATAATAATTAAATGGTAGTTGGTTGAATATGTATCAAAAGTTGTAGGGAATGGTGGGCTACCTGCATGTCTAACAGCCTGATGAAGCTCTAGACTTTCAGCTTTCGTGAAAATCTCACCACATTCAGGGCAAGAACAAATGCTACCCCACAAGGAATGGTCTCTGGCAATTCCAAGAACAGGATCTACTACCAATCTACATTCATAGCAACCAGAGAATCTACTGAATGGCATTCCTCTGAAATTAGAAGATGCAGAAAGTGAAGAATTGGTAGAGGAAACAACCCCATTGAGTTCATGTAAAGGAGCTTTCATGGATCTACTTGAAGTGTCATTTTTACCAGCTGAGCCCATTGAAGCCCCTTTCCTTCGGACTTCAGGGGAGGTTGTTTCAGGCCTGTGCATGACCTTTGTGTTGCTGCATATTGAACCTGAACACCTCATTTTCTTGCATTTCTTGCTTGTTTCCTCCGCTGACCGGTCTTGACGTTGGTTGTGTTTTTTCTCCTTCTTCGGTTGCTGCAGCTGATCTTGCTTTTCTTGCTGTGGTTGCTTTTGTTCTGGCTGCTGCTGCTTTGCTTGGAGATGCTTGCAGCTAAAAAGGCCTCTTACAACTAACCATGAAGGTGGTTTTTCTGTTTTCAGGGGATGGTAGTTTTGATTCTGTTGGACTTCCTTGGTTGTTCTGGAGTTTTTTGGTTTGGCCATTGCCAGGTGATAGAATATTGAAGCTTGAGCTCACCCGCTGGGAAGGTGCGAAAACTAGTAGAGAAGCAAGGGGATTTATTTCTAGATTTTGGAGTTAATGGTGATCTTTGATATGCATGTGACGAACTGAATTTTATACTGAACTAATAGCCCTTTTTCACGACGGGAATGTGACCGTTCATTGCATGAAAGTTTCTTAGATCAGTAGCAGAAGTAAGAAATCTGGGCCCCTTATTAAACTACTATTTACTGCATGGATGTTGTTCTTTTTGTCCAGTAGGTTAGATCAGTAGAATGGGAAGGCCAGATGGTGTTATACTCTACACTTCTTCCTTTCCATTTGCATCAGTATCAAATATTGATTGATGAACAGTTACTTTGATAGTAATTGTTCTGATACTCCTATTAGGCTATTACTTGCATCAGCGAAAACTTGGAGATTTGGTGCTTTTAGCATTGAAAAATAAAATTTTTGGCTAATTAACAACATTGCAAAAAGTTTTGATGAAATAATATAGTTTTGAATTGTTGTAATTCCAAACACAATATATAAATAAGTTGTAATTAGAAAACATGATATCAAGTAAATATTTTATTTCAGAATCATAATATATTAAAAAATTACGATTGAGAACCATATAATCAAGTAAATGTCAAATTTTAAAATTGTAATTTTTTTATATATCGTGTTTTGAAACCACGACAATTAACAAGATGGCTAAAAAATTTGAGTAACCAAATCACCACGACTAACAAAAAATTAGTAACCAAATCTCCCCCTACATCCTACATATTTGAAGAATTCATGACACCTGTAAATCCAAGAAACTAAAAATTATAACAGTCATAACTTTGATTTACTCATATTTAAATTTAAAGTTATCATATTATGATATTTTAAATTTGAATTTGTTTGAATTTTTCTTCTATTTAAATAGAATTCTAAGCTATGATGAAAAAACTTATGGAGACTTTCTATTAAGTCATCTCAAATATCTTGTACGGAGAGGCATGAGCAACCTTGAATATGCTCTAAAAATATCTTTTATCTTTTGTCAATTAGATCTTTGCAATCAATTTCTTCAAATTCAATAAAATTATTATTATTGTTGACCTAAATTATTAGATTTGTTATAATTGATATCAGAGTAGGAAATCTATAACAGAAGGAACGAGGATGTAATAACTTATTGAAGCTATTATATTTATAGCTAAACAATGATTCAATATAAATGCAAATCAATGGCGTCATGACTCTAACTTGCTTTCTTGTCTTCCCAGGGTAAATTTTCAGATCCAAGCACGTTCACATCAGCGATTGGGTACTCACTCATTACACTATAATGGTGATATAAAAAAAATTGTTGGATTCCTTTTGCCTTGAAATTATGTGAACCCATATACAATGGAATGAATTTCGGTATGTTAATAATTCATGAAAAATAAAAATAAAATGTTTGCCCCTAATGTTATCGAATTAAGTGTGTATATTATATTATGGTAGTTTTTACATATAATTTTAAAAAATAATGATATTCTAGAATTCAATATCAAGAATTAGATTATTTAATAATTGAATAATGAATAATCACATGTTCGGTCAATATTCTCTTATTTGGAGCTCACAAAATAAATGGTTGATGGTATAAA
>Ga0325410_1007579_pt1 | contig 11844 bp, 5 predicted proteins | sample PopdelMetagenome_16_FD_206182 | JGI IMG/M metagenome (GOLD analysis project Ga0325410, IMG submission 206182) | Populus deltoides microbial communities from Bellville, Georgia, United States - Xylem-PdIQD-R3 | ecosystem: Host-associated > Plants > Phyllosphere > Stem > Wood/Secondary xylem... | reverse complement strand
TGAGAGGTCACGTGTCAATTATCTATATGTTTAGCCAATAAAAATAGGTTAGGAACATGTTCTTCACCTATACTTTTTTAATTTATTTTTATTTTTTTATGGATCTTTCCCTATATTTTATTTTTATAAACTCTATCAGAGTGCTATATATTTCGTTAAGGTTCCTTCCCTTTTGTTGAATCATGCGATGCTTGTAAAAGATAATATGATCATTACTTAGAAAAATAAAACTACATATATAAAAATTAAAAAAAAATTTAATTCTAAAATCCACACCAATGGAAATTTATTATCGGAACTAAAATTAATTAATTTTTTTTAAATTTTTTGTATAAATAATTTTATTTCTCAAGAAATGATCTTACCAATCAATATACAACTCACCACTTAAAAACTATATTGTAAATTAATAAACACAAACAAGTTTAAATTTTAATATTTTTTTTTTTGTCTCTGTCACACGTGACCTATGTGTGGAGGCATGTAATAATACAAAGAAGAAAAATAAAGTTTAATTAAAAATATATGACAATAATTTATTAAATTTTTTATTTTTAATACTAACACATTAAAATTATAAAACAATATTTAAAAAAACAGGTAACAAATAATCTAAGCCCGCCTACCCATGTAAAAATGCAGAGAACTTTCGGTCACGCGTATTAAACACGCGTGAGAACCATTCTCTGGTTCCCTGTGAAAACAAATTATCATAATTAACAAAAACTGAAAAAAGGAGAGTAAAGTAAAAAAGAAAAAGAAAAAGTTAACACCTCGCCCGCTCCCCCACCTTACCTCTTTGTCCACAATTTTTATTTATTTTTTTTCCCTAACACTTTGGTTTTGGAATTTGGATCATCAATTCAATTCAATTCAAACCAACACCGAAAGAAAAGATGATAGAGTGACAGAGGCTGTCTATCTACCTATCTAACCCTTTTCTTTTATTTTTCGGTTAAATAAATATTTTCTTGTTATCTTTCTGTGGATCCATCTCCGTTTCCCCGCTCGGCTCCATTCTTTTATCGATTTGTCTGTGTGTTTTCTTGATTTTTAAATTAGGGTTCCGGTTTCTTTAGATGGAGCCTCGTGTTGGTAATAAGTTCAGGCTGGGTCGGAAGATCGGCAGCGGTTCCTTTGGAGAGATCTATCTAGGTTTTCTTTTGATTAATGTTTTTCTGAAATTAATTGATTAGCTCTATTTAGTTTTATTATTATTTCTCATTTTTTTTTGGATTGATTAAATTAGGTACTAATATTCAGACTAATGAAGAAGTCGCCATTAAGCTCGTAAGTTTCCTTGTAATTGATTTCGCTTTCGATTTTATTTGTTGTTGTTGTTGTTGTTGTTGCTGTTGTTATTATTATTATTTTGTTTGATTAAGTTAATAGATGTTTCCTAATTTTACTTTTGACTGAGAGTGGAAATGTTGTCAGTAAATTTTAGCTATAAAGTAGGAATCTACTGAGTCTGAGTGAATTTCAAATTAATGTTGGCACTTGACTTGTTTTTTGAATTAAGAAAATCACATACCATGATTTGATTCAATTTTTAGCATATGCTGCAGTTCCTTTTCTTTTCTTTATGTTTTCATGCATTCCCACAATGTATGGCGTTTATTCGAGTATGAATTTCTTCTTACGACTGATGTTTTGATGTGAGGAGTTTATTCGAGTGTGATGTTGATCAAGTTTATAATGTCATGAGTTGGTTTCATGCTGTTGATCGACCGATGTCATTGACTTTTCAATATATTTACCAGCTTGATTTGTTTCAATGATCTGTGGTGTTCTGTGTTTTTTAATATTCTTTGTGGGTTTGAAACTAAATGATTGTATTTTTAGCTGTGCATGATCCTTGTGTTATCTCTTAATGTTCAGGAGAACATCAAGACAAAACATCCTCAGTTGCTATATGAATCCAAGTTATACAGAATCCTGCAGGGAGGGAGTAATGCTGTTTCTTGAAATCTTTTTCTTGATTTGTTTTTCTGTTTATTTTTCAAATATTTGTTCTTTTATGAGCGTTCTTTTTACAAAACTCTTCTGATCATTTTCTATCTTGGCAGCTGGGATTCCAAATGTGAGGTGGTTTGGAGTTGAGGGAGACTATAATGTCCTAGTGATGGATTTGCTTGGACCTAGTCTTGAAGACCTCTTTAACTTCTGCAGTAGGAAACTCTCTTTGAAGTCAGTCCTTATGCTTGCTGATCAGATGGTGAGTTTCATCAACTTTCCCATTCAGTGTTAGTATTGATCTTTCAGAAATATTATCCATTTACGCTGCACCCTTTTCTTCTTTCAAGATCAATCGTGTCGAATTCGTCCACTCGAAATCATTTCTGCATCGAGATATTAAGCCAGACAACTTTCTCATGGGCTTAGGAAGGCGTGCAAATCAGGTCTTGATATGAAGTATACGTTTAACACACACACACGTGTTTATTCTTCCCATCTTTTTGTGGAAATCCATATTAAAACTTTGCTGTTCACTTGCACACAGGTATACATCATCGACTTTGGTCTGGCAAAGAAATACAGAGATAGTTCAACCCATCAACACATTCCTTACAGGTGAGAGGATTGTTTTTGTCTGCACACATGCATATTTGTTTGTGGTTGTGTTATGTCAAATACATTTTGATGCTCAATTAAACTAACTGCATATAGAAATTTGTATCATCTGTCAATATCCTCAATGGTTGTAGTGTGATGCTGCTGTTTGTTTTTTTGGGTACTTAATTGCATTGATGATTGAGATACAGAATCTTGGTGCCATTGTCTATGTTTACTTTTGATGTGATTGGAGAAGTATTTCATTCAGCTGTCTCATGCCTTACCTTTACTTTTCACTGTTTGTATTTTTGTTGATAATATGCGGTAATTAAGTCATTACTGACATCAGTATACTACAGGGAAAATAAAAATTTGACTGGAACTGCTAGATATGCAAGCATGAACACTCACCTGGGCATTGGTATGTGCTTGGTGTCTTTTTTTTTTTCACTTGGTTATCTATTTGCCTTCCTGTTATTCCCTATGTGTTTCATAACATTGATTTCTCCATTTTTGACTTGTTGAATTGCATAGAGCAAAGCCGGAGGGATGATCTAGAATCACTTGGTTATGTCCTTATGTACTTCCTGAGAGGAAGGTGATTCTCTCTGCCTGCCTCCCCTACCTGGTTGTGTATCATCTGTTGTTAATTTGATTGCTAATAAGTTTTTCCATGTAGCCTTCCGTGGCAGGGATTAAAAGCTGGAACTAAGAAACAGAAGTATGAGAAAATTAGTGAAAAGAAGGTCTCTACTTCAATTGAGGTAAAGTGGTCCTAATTACCTAGGTTGCTTGTTAATTCTGTTGCTTATTCTAAAAATCTGATCATAGATATTGTGTTTTCTCAGGCCCTTTGTCGTGGTTATCCAACTGAATTTGCCTCTTATTTTCATTATTGTCGTTCACTTCGATTCGATGATAAGCCAGATTATGCTTATTTGAAGAGAATATTTCGTGATCTCTTTATTCGTGAGGGTAAGGATATTTTAGTAGCTAAATGCATTCAAGTTTACCTCTATATTATTCTCTGTATTTGATTTCTATTGGCTCTGATATAATAATAGAATTGACATTTTTTGAACTCCTTATTGTATCTTTTGATCATGTTTACAGGCTTCCAGTTTGATTATGTCTTTGACTGGACAATATTGAAGTATCAGCAATCACAGCTGGCTAATCCTCCAACTCGTGGCATTGTAAGTGTCCATGGAGCAATTTACTTCTGTTGGTCATGGTGTTGAATAGATTTGAATTTTTCTTGTTTCTGTTAGGGCCCTGGTGTTGGAACTAGTTCTGGCATGCCTCCTATTGTCAGTGCAGATAGACAAACAGGTAGTTTATTTTGTGTTTATTGGTTCTAAATATTCCTTCACGTAATGGTTTTTCATTTCGTAAACTGTCTTTTTTTATAGTGGATGGTCTTTCTCTAAGATTTTTCAATGCTTTCTGCTGCTTGCACCAAGGATGCTATGGATCTCTCTTAGTTACTTTTGTTTAGTCATTCTCCAATTTAATTTTTCTCTCTGTCTCTTCCTCTCACTATACTGCCCATCTGTCCACCTTGGGTGAATACCAAATGGCTGTCAGTTGATGAAGAATAAGTTCTAAAGAGGAGGTGGATGATTATCCTTTAACATGTGCTTGGGGTTTGTGCATTTTCTTTCTCTTTGTTGCAGGTGGAGAAGAAGGGCGAGCAGTTGGCCAGTCAATGGACTCATCTCGCCACAGACTATCAGGACCAATCTTAAATGCTGGAAGCTATTCAAAGCAGAAGAGTCCAGTTGCTAATGATTATCCAATTACTAAGGACGCTGTGGTAAGTTGCTTGGGTTTTTTCTTCTTTTCCACGACTGAATTGTGCAAGGTTTCACTGATTGTCTTATCATGGTGAAACATTTGTTACAGCCTGATGGATGTTGAACATCAAGTATTCTATTTTTCCTCTATTTTTTTGCAATTTGTTTTGTTCAACTTGTGTTTGTTAAATCCTATCAATTTTGCCTTGATTTCTGGGATCACTGAGAGTCTGTACTTCTGGCATGGTATTATAAGGCCACAGTTTCTAAGTGCAACTGTGTATTCATCACTGCTAGCTAACCTAACCTGAATGTTTGTGGTTATGCATAATCTTCTGTTCTTGCAGTTGCTTAAAATCTTGTTTTCCTGTATATGTTGGCAATGTGTTCTGTTAACTTGTATGTGTCAAAATCCCCTTTTTTCATGTTGCTTAAAATCTTTTGTAGATTGATGATATCAATTTATTTTCACCGCCCATGCTTTCTATGCCATCAATGGTGGCTAATCTCTTAAATCATAAAGTCAGATTTAGCATGCAGGTCTATAGCCTGCATTTTTTTTTTATTAGATCTAAACTGCATTATGATTGGCTGTTGCAGTTACCCAGCTCTACTTTTTTGGGGCGATCAAGTGGATCCGCAAGGCGAGCTGCAGGTGTTTCCAGTAGCCGCGATGTATTTGCTGCTGCAAGTGAGTCTGATCCCCAATGGTCTCGCATAACTGATGCAAGCCCTGGAGCAATACACAAAATTTCTAGTGGGCCAAGAAGTCCTCTTGGATCTTCAGACCCCAGGCGCACTTCATCAAGCAGAAATACCACTCACATGAAGACCTATGAAACCACCCTTAAGGGAATTGAGAGTCTGAATTTTGATAGTGATGAGAAGGTTCACTATTAGGTGCTCAGCACTGTGCATTGTTGTAAATCATGAATGTACTGTTGTGCTGTTACACTCAAGTAGGATAGTTTATTCTCATGGAGCTAAAAGAGTTTGAAAGAAGGCGCTCCGAGCCTGGATCACTCAGGATTTCAATTTATCCACTAAACGTGTCAGCAGATTATATGGAAACAGGCCTGGGAAGCTGGATTCAATTACAGCAAACAGTTTGGTCGACAACTGCTGAGTGTATTCAGTCAGTTGTAGTACTCTTTTCCCAAACACCTCTCCAACACCTGGGCCCGGGTTCCTGCTCTCTTGTTAATCTATACATTTTACTATTTTTATTTTTTATTTTTTCGTTGCTTTGTCCCAAATTTGAAACTTGATGGGAGTGAAATCGACCGTTGTATTCTCGTTCAGTTCTAAAAAACTAAAAAACTGCTTTAAGCTCAGGTTTGGGGTTCCATTGTCTGCCTAGGGTTAGCTTGGTCTTGCCAGTTTTTGTTTTGTTTTATTCTTTACCGTAGTCTTAGCAAACTCTTACAAATACTATGAACATGTGTCGGATCTTTTTCCCTCTTTCTTGGAAAAAACAATTTTGATTTTTTGGCTTACATGTAATGGTGACTTTTTTATTTCTATCTTGTTTGGTCGGGCGTTTAACACCAAGCCATGTTTGATGCTCAAAATAAATTTGTTCATTGGACTTTTCCTTGCTCTGAACACTTGGGAACTGAGAACTGCGATCAGTATTGTCGCTGTTTTAACATTCGGGAATGTTCGACCTAATTTCCATGTCTCTGAAATGATTTGGTTTCTTTGCTAGGGCGTTTGACATCATGACTGCGAGCAAAGAATAAGAAGCCTAGGTGGTGGTTGTTCATGCCTACTTACTGTTTCTCTAAAGTCAACTTTCTTTTCGAGTCTGGTAAAAAAAAATCCTTAAAATATTTTATTAATCGTGGAGTAAAGTTATCGAAACATATCCTTGATATGACTATCATAAATACTCTTGTTTTGTTTTTTTAGTTTTAAAAGTGTTTTTTAAAAAAAGTTAAATATTTTTTAAATTATTATTTTAATATTTTTAAATTGTTTCGATGTTTTAATATTAAAAATATTTTAATTTTTTTCACCGTAATATCAAACAGGCTTTACCAATTACAAGTATCTGACTCCTATTGATCTGTTGGGAGTAGGAAGTAGTCATCTGTGGAATTCCAGACACAATCCATGACATAGTTGAAGCTGAAGAAGGAAACAAAGCATCTAACGTTCGTTTATTCCCACTGCATCTGAGGTAAAGAAATGTACAAGATGGATACCTATTATAAACATCAAGTATTGGTCATTTTCCTTTAATCATGCATGCACTGATATGTTTTCAATTTTCACTACTCAGGTAATTAAGATGGATGTTAACCTATAACGATCAAGGAATTGGTTAAATTGAACCATAATTTTGAAACCCGGCCCGGCGGGTCGACCTGGGACTTGGCCGATCCAGGGCTAGAACCGGACCGGGTTTAAGACAAAAATAGAAAAAGAAAAAACCTGGGATGACCCGGTTGACCTGGCAAGACCTGGTCAAAAACCAGGTTACAACTTTTGTTTTTTTGTTTTTTTTACTAAAACGACGTCGTTTTGATTATTTAAAAAAAATTGACCCGGTCAAAACCCGGAATCCGGACCTTGGACCAGGCCGGGTTTAAAAACTATGAATTGAACCCTTTTTGTTTGATGATGCATCTACATTTACTTGATTATTTTTTCTTTTCACTTGGGCATACTCCCCAATATTTAGATTTTTTAGGCTTTTCGTCTTTTTCACTACCTTTCTTTGGTTTTAATCTTTGAATTTCTACTTGCCCCACAACATGAAGTGTAATCCCAGTTAGGATCGACCTTCGACTTTTAGAATTTTTGTTTGTCCCCAAGATGGGGTGTGATCCTATTTAAGATTTTTACAAAGAAGAATTTATACATGCTCAAATGAGAACCACAAATGATATATTTTTAGAATGTGAAGGAACAGCAAAGACATCCTTTCATCATTTCAAGCACAAGCGGTTAGAACCAATAAATTTTGTCCCCGTTCAATGTCATTGTTTGGAAGTTTTGTAGAAAGATTATGTTTTTATGAATTAATGACTAGCAAATCAAACTACATGCAATTATGCATACAACAAAAACATGGCCTGATATACATATGGGGTATGAGCTTTTTGTGCATTTTTTATTTATTTTTTGTGTCTTAGTTCAAAATTGTTTGGTCGCTTTAAAATTGAAATTGCTTGAATGATTTGTTTCCCATCTTATAAACGAGTGTCTAAACTCTGTTTTTTTATTTAAAAAAATCAAATTATTTATGAAATCAAAACGTAAATTTATTTTTTCAGAATTATTTTGGAAAAGAGATTTTTTTTTTGCAAAATTGATGTGGTCAAAGTGCTTTGAATGAAGCTATGGAGTCAATCATGAGGGTTAGTTTTATGAGTTTCAAAGGGTTTGCCTCTTAATATATTGCATGACTCACCTAGGGTTCAATCATTTCTACCATTATATTTATCTAATCGTGGATAACAATATAATGTCAAGTTATTACTTTCACAAAAACATATTTTTATTTTGAAACAACAAATAGGCTGAAAAGACATGTTTAATTAAAAGATGTGATGCAATCCCCAAACCAAAATGCAGAATAAGAAAGTTTGACACATACCACACTCTTCATTGGGTCAAATTCCCCGTAGACATTTGTGTCTTGTCAATATTTACCAACCACTTGTTGTACCCATGATGATCTAGTGACAATATGGTTGATGACATTATCCTTCACAAACTCAACTTGTCCCTTACTTTTCAACTTCCAAACTTGATACCTGAAATTCTTGCAGCTTTTGATTAAATGATTGAGGATCCCATCATGATGTTCACACTTTTTATTTGGATTGTAACACCTAGGAAATGGTGATTTTATGGGATTTGATGGAAGTGGGGTGATATGTCCGGTGTTCAAGGGATGTTGGTAAATACCTTTGGGTGGTAAAGGTAAGTCAATCTTTGACAGTGGTGTTTGAGCAGTCGATGATACAGTGAGATTCAATTGAACAAGATTTCCAATTTGAGAGCCATTTTCCAACTCATATCCCATCATGATTTCAGAGTTCACAATTAGACCTTTGATTTTTTCTACCTTGATAGCTTGTTCAATCCTTTTGGCTATACAATCACTAGGTCAATAAAGTGTTGGGATGCACTTCCAATCATAAACTCAGAGTAGGACATCTTAAAAGTGTTGGTAAACAAATTGGTCATCTCCTTTTCTAATAGTGGAGGATGTACTTGCACAGTCAGATTCCTCTACATCTGAACATACTCTCTTATGATTTTTTTATCTATCTTTTTTAGAAGTAACAAATTTGATCTATCACGAGCAATACCCATATTGTATTTATACTGCTTGACGAAAGCATCCACAAGGTCTTTTCATTTCTGGATATTGGTGTTGTCTAGTCTTATGTACCAGTTTAGTGCTGCTCCACTCAAGCTATTCTAAAAAAAATGCATTAACAATTTTTCATCATGCACAATAAGACTTGAGGTGAGTGACAAGGCACTGAGTTTCGATGTGCTTTATGAACTCGAGCGTATAAAATTTATTTGGTACAATTACACTTGGGACTAGGCATATTTCTGCAGCTTATATGAGATCATACAAATCCACTCCTTTGATAGTTCTTATTCTGGCTTCCAACGCTGCCATCTTATAATGGTCAATGTCCTCAAAGGATTTCTCTTGTGGGATTCATTGGCGAATGCATCCACACCTGCTGAGGCTAGTGTAGGCATTGTTGATTGCACAAAGGCTGCGTTACACTGGGGGTCCTTATCCTGTTCTCCTGTCCTTTCTTCATGCTGAATTGTCGTAAAAGTAACGGGCCACTTAGACAGGCCTTCATTATAGAAGTGTCTGAGTGTCTACTCAAGAAAACTTGTAATGCGAGCTATGTTAGCCTTTAGGGAAACTAGCTCCTTTTAGAGGTGGACATTATAGTGAGTGCAATCTTTCATGTTTCTTTTTCGCAGTCATTTGTTGTAAAATTTATGGATTGGGGCTTCTTAAGACCTATATTTCAACCTATCATATGCTCATATGACATTTAAACCTTAAAGCATGAATGCATGTGTTGTTACCTATTTTTTGAAAAAAAAAACCAAAAATAGCAAAAAAAAACAACAAAAAACCTAAAAATATATTTTTGATGTATTTGCGTCGTTTGCAGCGTCTTTTTCAAAGAATTTAAAATAAAAAATAGAGAGAAAAAAATAAAAAAAGAAAAAATGCATTTAATTTTTTAGTAATCTAATTGTAATTGTGGAAAGGAGATGATAAATTTGAAAATTGAAAACTCTCTCACCAAGCAACCCATCTTTTTCAATCAAATAGTTTACAATCATTCTCTTAATCCAAAGGTCTATTTTTCTATGCTTTGTCTCCAAGTTAGCAAATGAATGGTTGAAAATTATCTTTGAAATCCAATGGTTAATCTTGGTTTGCTTTGCCTACAAGCCAAAGAAAATTTTCACCTATAAATAGATGGTTACACACAACTAAAAGGGAGGAGAAATTTTAGAAGAGAAAATAAAAATAAAAAAAGTATTCACATATGCTCTCCCCATACCCACACAACACAAAAAACCCTAAACCCAATAAACCTAAACAGAGTTGCTGCTTAATAAAACAAAAAAAACCACACGCCACCAACATCTCTAAATTTTCTACTAGCCTTGAGACCATTACCAGCCAATTTAGCCACACGCCATTATCCTCACTATAAGCTTCATCCCTCCCTGTTCACGCTGATAATCCCTACCATCATCCTCAACACTGACCTCTATAAACCTTAATTATTCGCCGAGACCCACAAAAAAAACTCATCAAGCCAGCCATCCCAGGCGGCCTCTATCTCCCTCTGACCAACATCCTCTCATCCTCATAACTAAACCATCCCTATTAATAGCCTTCCCTGAGAATTTGGCTAATATTTCAATAAATCACTATTTTTTAATTCATGAGAATTAATGGTTAAAAATCCTGGTATACAATGATGGACCTACAAGTTAGGCTGATATTAGAAATATCAGGAGTTGATTAGAAAATTTCTAGAGTTATTCTAAATATTCACCAATTTTAATGGGGAGTATTTTTCACCGTAATACAAATTACAAAGAACCTTTTTTTTAAGATTTTATTTGGGTACACGAGTCCATAATAAATTCTTTAAAACTGGATTTATTTATACGAATAAATCCTAATCCTAAACCACAGATAAACCATTGATCAGAAAACCATCAAAATCTATAAACCACATCAAACCATACAAAGCAGCTTACCTCAGGTAGAGTGTGCTAGGGGTGTTAATACCTTCCCTAACCATAACTAGTCCCTTACCCTCGAATCTCTAATAAGACTAGTACATTTGGGTTTCCTAGTGACCACGAACCAAACAACAAGGTGACGACTCCAATGACCCCTCCGACACAGCTCGTCCATGTGCGATAGAATGACAACTCCACTAGAAAAGGTATTGTTTCTTATAGTATTAGACTAAGCTTTGTGTATTTGATGTGATTTATCTGTTTTAATGTGTTAAAATGTTTGCATCTGGCTTATTTTTACGCTTAAGCATATTTCATCTTGCCTATGTGTACATGTTTTCATGCATCATTAGTTTATTTTTGATATATTGCTTTGGGATGAGCATATGGAAACTTCAGGTTAGGTGGGGGAGTAACGACTTACCCTATGCCTTTCAGTCAGAGTTTAAGTTTGTGAAACCATCCAAGTCTTTGCCGAGTGCTTGGACTAGTAGTGATTGGTATACGAGTCATTACACTACCTACTGAGCCCTTATATTGCCTTCACGAGGGTGATCACTAGGACAACGAGAGACCCTTTTTAGAGACTGGCATAATAAACTTAGCTAAACATAATGAAAGAGAGAAGTATAAATAAACAATATAAGAACATAAATAAGATATAAGTTAACTAAGTAAAGAAAAGGAAATGAAAAGCATAAATAAGAGATTAATATAAACAAAACTTAAGCATTACAAAAATATAAAGAGAGAGAGAACAAGGACATGATCTTGATCTGAAAACCAAGATGCCTAAATGCATGGCAAATGCCTCCTTTTATAGGTTAAAATTTGGAACTATTGATTTGATGACTAATTATTAAGTGGGTTACCACATCTTGACTTGGTGACAATCCTTATCTTCTTGTCTGAATAAAACGTCATTTCTAACGTCAGAATTTGAACAGATAATCTTCATGAAAGTTTTAGGAAATTGTCTCAACTTTCCAATAAAAAAGAATCGGTGCATGTGGACTTCTAGAACTCGAGATATGGGTTGAAAAATGGCTGCAGGACAGATTTCGACTTCTCCGTTGTTTCTACAATTTGAACTTGAAAACGACCTTTTTGAATCTTGGACTCTTCATAAAAGTTTTAGGTCTATGTCTTAGTGACACGATCAAAGAGTTGATGTCTTATCCCAAGTGCAGGAGTGTCACAGTAATAAATAACCCGGCAAGACCGGGGT
>Ga0325410_1007574_pt1 | contig 11850 bp, 4 predicted proteins | sample PopdelMetagenome_16_FD_206182 | JGI IMG/M metagenome (GOLD analysis project Ga0325410, IMG submission 206182) | Populus deltoides microbial communities from Bellville, Georgia, United States - Xylem-PdIQD-R3 | ecosystem: Host-associated > Plants > Phyllosphere > Stem > Wood/Secondary xylem... | reverse complement strand
AATACTTTACTATTTTCTAATACTTTTTTAACCCATGTCATTTTTTTAGAATTTTTATGGACCTATGTTAGTTTGGTAAGAAAAAACCCCTACTTTAAAAACATCAAGGCATTCCGTGTGATAATTGTTTGGTTGCTATCATATGCATGTTTCTTTTTTTACTTGCACACACATCGATTAATCTCACGAGTCCTGAAATTAACGACTATGTAAGTTTTCAGTAGCCCTAAAAAGACTCAAACTCATGATCATTGGAGAGCATATCTAAAATCTAACAAGTTAAGTCAGATGCATGCTTCTTTGATTCTGTTAGTGATGACAGCACCCTTTTTTTTTTTTCTAGTGAATTTGATTTTGTGGAAGGATTTGCACACCAAAATTGGCAGGAATGCAAAAATGGACTCGTGGCTTACTGGCTTTGCTATACATCAAGAAACAGGAAATTTTGCAGAGATCTGAAACTGAAGACAAATATCTTCTAGAACACCTTATCCATTTCATTTTCAAAACCTCTAATACAAGTGACCAACATCCAAACTACATTTCCAAGAAAAATATGAGACAACAGGATGAGACTAGAACATGAAGGAGTTAGGAATTAGACAAGTTCGCAGAGAAAACAGCAAAGGAGCTGCAAATAGAATGAACATAGAAAACCACCACCACCTCCACCATTTACAACCTACCACACTCATCTTCCATCAGCTGATGTAAATGACTCAGCAAACCCATATGGGCACGCAGGTATGCTGGTCTGAGTATTGTCTAAGCTGGGAAGGAGTGAAGAAGAAGAAGATTCCATGTTGTTTCTACCTTCATAAGCTTGCCACTTCTTAAGTGCCTGCGGCAAGGACATTTCAAGGTCAATACCATATATGTCTTCAGAACTGTGGTCGGTTGGTTTCCAGAGCTCCACCAGAGAAGAGAGAACATTCACAGCATGACCCATGTCTGGCCTTTGATATGGTTCCCTAGCACAGCAGTGACCTGCCAACTCTGCTACGGTGCTGATGCTGTCAAGTGTTTCCTCATTGAGGTCAATTGTGGGATCGATGGCCTTCTGGAATGTGTCCTTGTTCAGGTGCATTCTGCGGAACCACGTTACAAGATGCATGCTCTCTTCAGGCTGGCTATCATCAAGAGCTTTTCTACCAGTTATAAGTTCCATCAATATCACTCCAAAACTGAAAACATCAACTTTAGTTGTCACTCGACCAGTGACTGCAAACATATCACCCAAAAACAAGAGTTTGAAGTTAGAATGTGAATTAAGAGAGCAAACAGAAAAGCAAACCATAAGCTCAAAAAAGTTAGAAGGCAAACAGCAGGCAGAAGAAGACAGAAGACACTGTTGACTAAGAGAGATGCTAACAATCAAAGAAATTTTGAATTGAGAACGGTCCAATGCAAGTAAAATGCTACTCCTCCCAGGACTAGAGCCATACAGTGAAACAACAAATGATAGATTTTAAAAATATGAACGAACCATGCCATGCCTCGTGAATAAGACATGAATTTGCATATAGTAAGGTGAATCCTATTCGTTGACAGAAATATTTTGGCTACTCTTGATACAACAGAAAAAACAAATAAAAAACAAAACAGAAATACAACAACAGATTGATGAATCTTTTTTAAGCAGTTAACAGGATTATTGTGCATTTGTGCCAAGTTTGTGACGAAAACAATCTCAGAGTAAATAGCAGTCAATATATAAGAATACTTGTCCAAGTATATGTTTTAACTGAATCCCCGAATATCTGTTGAAAACTAGAAGTTTAAACATAAATCAAAGTTCAAAAATATCTTGGACTTGAAATAAATTAAACATTAATTGAAGGGTAAAGCAACTAGAGGAAATGGTACCTGCATATTCTGGTGCCAAATATCCAAAAGTTCCAGCAATTCTAGTTTCAATAGAGCCTTTACCCTCTGGTGCAAGGCGCACAAGGCCAAAATCTGAAACCTTAGCCCTCATATCATCCCCGAGAAGAATGTTTGAAGGCTTTAAGTCCCTGTGTATAAAGCTTTGATGAGCCAAACCATGAAGATACTCGACACCTCTAGCTACATCCAAGGCTATTGTCAACCTTCTTGTCCACTCCATTGGTTTCAATCCTTCTTCTGCCCAGTTGAAGAGATGTCTACTGAGTGTCCCTTGTGGCATGTACTCATACACAAGAAGCTTCTCATTACCATCCAAGCAGTACCCAAGAAGAGCAACAAGATGCCGGTGCCTAACCTTAGTCAAAACAGCAATCTCAGACTTGAATTCATTTAGCCCCTTACTACTTATGACCCCAGACCCCATCCTCTTCACAGCAATCTTTGTACCATCATGCAACTCACCTTTGTAGACCACTCCAAAACCTCCTTGTCCCAATATGTTTTCTTCACTGAAATTGTTAGTAACATTCCTTAAAACTTGAATAGAAATGACCATGTTCCCAGCTTCACCCATTTGAATGTCACCCTGTTCACTTGTAGGAATTGTATGTGTTTCACTAATAGCACCAACACTAACACTTGATCCAGCAACAGTAATCTTCACACTCTCATTATCAGACACCGAGTGGCGAGGATGAATCACCATTTCATTCGGACACTGTACTCTGCTAAACCGCTTTTGTTTCTTCTTGTACAGACAGAAAACCACCAAGCCGATCAAGAACAATAAGAAAACACCCCCAACCACAGAAAACACAATGACTCCGATGAAAGCGGAAGATTTCTTGCCACTTTTTCCTGAATTGCCACCACTTCCAGAACCAGTATTTGCCGATGGACTTGCAGATGGGGATCCTGGAGATGTAGAACTATTCACATCCTTCCCTATACGTGGATTACCATTAGTATTAACGATCACATTGTTCGTAAAGGCCGGAACTTTCCCATAAAGCTGATTGTTTGACACATCAAGTGCCTTAAGTCTAGGTAAGGTAGTAATCTCTTGCGGAATCAAACCTGTCAGATTATTATTTGCAAGAACCAACCTTTCCAATGACTTAAGTGATGCAAAATCTGGAGAAATCGAGCCTGTTAGCCCCATCTTCTCAAAGTTAACAACAGTGATGTTCCCCTTATTACATGTTATTCCAAACCAATCTGCACATGGATCATTCCCCTTCCAACCATCTGCCAACCTGTGTGGGTAATACATTGATTTCACTATCGAAAGCAAGGTATTAACTCGCGAATCACATGGACCAGGAGTTGACAAACAGAATCTGTTAGAATCCTTAACCATATCCACAGAAACGGATCTCTTAAACATAGGCATTGGTCCTTGAAGCAAATTATTTGACAAATTCACAACCTTTAAAGACTCAAGATTAACCAAAGACTCAGGAACGGGACCAGTAAATGAATTATCTCTTAAATTCAAGCTCTCTAAGTCTTTCAAACCCGAAAAGTCAGGTAAAGGACCCGAAAACCCATTAGACTGCAACCAAACTTCTCTTAACAAAGTCATGTTCTGAATAACATAAATGCTACCACTAAGTTTCTGTCCATTAAGCCACAAAGACTGAACTTGTGACCCTGAAAAACTTGCAGGCAATTCACCTTCAAGATCATTAAAAGCTAACCTCAAAATGGTTAGAGCCGGAAAAGCATCTGGGCCAAAAAAACTCGGTATTGACCCGGATATATTAGCTGAATTTGCAGAAAAATTTTGCAAACCAGAAGCATTTTGTATACCTTCTGGAATGACCCAATTGGAAAACGGGTTGTTATCCATCTCCACTGATTGAAGTGAAGACAAACCGGCGAAGAAGTCACTAGGGACAGAAGTGAACTTATTGTCACTTAAGAGGATCACTTGTAATGAACTTAACCCGTTCAAACTTGGCAAATGACCCGAAATGTTGTTATACTGAAGCTCTAAACGTTCAAGTTGTGTAAGGTTTTGAAGATTTGAAGGGAGTGTACCTTGAAGATTTTGGCGTCCAATTTGGATCCGGGTGACCCGTTTTTCATCCGAACAAACTACATGGTTCCAGTTGCATGGATCCGGGTCCGACCATCCAAGTGAATCTGGTACATTGAGACTTTTTTTGAGAGATAGCATAACTTCAGCATCCGGGCTTGCTTGAGAGCTTGCATAACGAAAGATTGAAGAAAACCCAACAAGGAAAATCAGAAAAAGCTTCAAACTTTGACGGCCTTTTCTCTTCATCTTTAGAGAGAAGCGAAGAGAGAGTTGGTGCCTTTTTTCTGTTTTTGCAGCAAAAGAAGTAAACTTTCTAAGTGAAATAATGCATGGGCTTATAGTTTCTTGATAGAAAAGAAATAGAAAGCAAAGAGAAGAAGCAAAAAAACCCAATTTGAAGAACCATGGAGAGGGAGAGAGAGAGCGGTTGGTATTGATGGGAGAGGAGTAAGTAGGAAGGGAGAGGGGGGGAATTGGGGAGCTGTAGCCTGTAATTGAAAGGCAATGCACATGCACGGAGGGGTCCACATATCTGAGAATCTAAAGGCTGTCAACAACAGGTTGAAAAGGCTAGAAGTTGAGAGAGAGAGATAGGGTTTTAGTTTTGGTTTAGGATTCCTTCTTGAGGTCCATCCATGTATATGATTGTATAAGTTGGCCATGGCAATTGTTTCTTGTCTGGATTTTGTTGTATTTTTGCTGTGCTTCTTTGCTATTTACAGGAGAGTCTGAGGTATTTCCTTGTGAGCTGAATTTTGAAAGTTGAAGTGGCATGTGGTCATTGGGCAGAGGACTCAAGCAAAGCTAGCATCATCGATCACATGGGGCTCTGTTTGACCATAAATATTTTAAGGTCTAGGATTCAAGCTTATCTTCTTTGTCAGGGGTTCAACTTCCATGCATGTTTTTTAAGCAACAGGGTTTGAAATTCGTAGGTGGTCAGTTTCTTGGTCTTGGTCTCAGGGAGCCTTTGTTCCGGTGGTGTCATCTGTTTTTTAATTTATTTATTACTTTAAAAGGTATTGTAATAATAGTTTTGTATGTTTTTCTATGATTTTAATATAATGATATTAAAAATAAAAAATATTTTAATATATTTTTAATATTAATACATTTTTAAAAAACTCATTACAAAACATACTTTTAAGGCATATGACTTTGACTCTTTTTTTAACTGCAAAAGTTGTTTTTAACTTTTAGCTCTTTTGTCAGCAATGTTCTTCAAATAATTACAAAAACAATCCTCGAATCTAACTCAATACAAGATATGAGTAACGGATGAGAATTGGTTTGTATTTTACTAAAATAATGTCAGTTTTTTTAAAATAAAAAAAATAAAACAATGTTGTGTTGTCTTGATTTTGAAAAATTTTCTAGTTTGAAAGTAAACTCGTCTCCAGACAAGCTTCAAGTTGACCCATGAAGACATGTTTGATAATTATGGTTCTTACCAGAGATAAAAATAGCTGTTTTCCCAACTTCTTGCCTGAATTAGTCCATCACTTGACTTAATTGCTCTCAAATTAAGGTTTTTTTAATTAGGTCCTCAAAGTATCATACATTCCTCAAATTGGTCCTTCTGTATTGAAGGATGCGGGTAGAAGCAATGACAGCTCCATACTCTATAAAATAAGGTCAATTCATTTAACTTCTTTGTAAAAACTTACAAACGAGGAATGATTCTAAGAACAATTTGAACAAAGGGGAGGCCCTAGCCCCCTTCCTTCCTGAATCCTTCATTGGATAGAGGGATTTGATTGAGGAATGTCTTACAGTTTGGAGATGTAATTAAGGAAATATTTAGTTCGAAGACTTTTGTCAGAATTTGTGTATAATTAGGAGAACAATCTGGAATTGTCCATTCTCGAATCTTAAAAACTACTTTCTGTTCTACAATAAGGACAGCAAAAACCAACACCTTTTGGTGGTTTTTTCTATTTTTTACACTTGTCTAAGATCTGGTCTTACTCGTTTTCATGTAGATTGAGAGAGATTGCTACTTCACACTTGAATTGTTGGGCTATCTACCTATCTATCTATCTATCTATTGTTATTATTATTTATTAACTATTAATGTAGATGTCTGGATCAATTTACACGCAACTCAATTAATCGTACATGTTCTAAAATTGACGATTATGTAAACCTTCAGTGGTCATCATATTAAAACCACATGACTAAAACCTAAAACTATAAAGAAAGTAAATCTCTTAATCCTAAACTCTTACGACTGGATCATCTACTAGATAATTACCTATATATTATTATTACTATTATTATATGGAGTTAATTTGGATAAGATAGATTTTTCTTTTTTCGAACTTGACTAGCTTGAATAAGAAAGAACTATTCATCTAATTTTGTGTTTGTTTGGTTACACTTGATCGTGTGTTCTTGAGACAGCTTTGGCAAGGGAACATTTGGTGAGAAATGATAGAACTCATTGGCCTTTCAACCACAAACAAGGACACTAATTGATTAAAACTTTGTCTAAGTTATCACTTTCTTGATCCTGCTTATTAATAGTTCTAGATATTGAAATTTGTTTCAATCTCCTAATTGATCTTCTCTTTCACCCTCTTTGTCAATGTTAGTTCATAAGGGACTCTTCCATCTTATTGTGTTGTGCTGTGCTATGTTACTTGGTGTTTTGTCATGGGATCAAAGAAGTGTTTAATAACTAGTTACTATTATCTATTTGACTCATTCTTCTGTCAATAATTTTTTTTAATAAAAATAAATTTGTAGGTTTTTTCAATATGTTTTTGGACTACAAAAGTTCTAAATATAAATTAAAAAATTTATGCATACATTTAATTAAATAAATTAATAATCATCTATGCAAAAACAAAAATGTTAACACCTCGATTTGATTTATCTCGCTCTAGGTCATATATATAATTGTTTCTTAACAATAAAGAATAAATGAGTAGCTGTTGTTAACATGTTTTTTTACATAGAGTAAAAATAATATAATTATAAATCTAAAAATTAAAACAATCTAAAAAAAATTTAGAAAGAAGAGATATTAATTTACATATACATTAAAGATTATTTTAAAAAATACATATTATAAAAAGAGATCAGGCTCTATTAGGCTTGGCAAGTTAGGTCCCCATGCTTGGCTTATTTTGAAAAGGAACAGATGATATGTTGTTTATTCCATGAACAAAAAAAAAAAGAATCAACACGTGCAAGCATATAAATATAGAGTGGCATCCACCCCATTAATAGAGTAAAAACAAATAAGGGCTCATGCGTGTGGGCATGAAAATGTAGAGTGGTAAATATTTCAAGTGTCAAAAATATGAAATAATAATGTTTTTTTTCAAATAAATAGTTTAAGGAAAAAAATAAAAAAAAATAAAAAAGAATAAAGATAAAAACAAAAACAAAAAATTATGATAAATAAGCTAAGTGTAAAGTGATATATATGTCAAAAATAAAAAAAATAAAAAAAATTACAAATTTATCATCGCTATAGTATCACTATAGTATAAAAATCAATAAATTATAATTTTTTCATTGCTACATTATCCACTCCGGTAAAAAAATAATATATATATAATTGTTATTTTTACTGTGATTTATTTTTTTCTTTTAGTATATTGTATAATGACATATATTATTTAGTTAAATTCTATTTTTATATTTTTAAGATATAAAATGAATATAAGAATTGCACTAGAAATATTTAAACATATAAGTTTTATTTATATTAAATACTTTATAATTTTTTAAAACTTACATAATATGTGACGATATTTTTCATGAAATAATTCTTAAATTAAAAAAACAAAGTTTAATTAGAGTGATACTAAATATGATATATTATTTTAATAAAATTAATGATATAAAAAATTAAAATAAAATTATGGAAAATACTAGAATATTTGCTTTGTATAATTTAAAAACAATAATATAGAATGTTGTTATTTTTAACTAAAAAGAAATAAACCTCACATGTGTCCCAAGATTCAAGGCAGTTGACACAAACGACCAACTTTTACCTTTTTTTTATCTCCACCTAGATTTTTGCGTCAACTCTTTAAAAATTCAAGAACAACATTTTAATTTATTGATTTTTATATTTAGTCTCCTTTCTTTTTATTATGATTTTTTTTATTTTGAATGATTTTTAGAATTGGTATGCGTTTTCAATTTCATTCCTCTTAAGTTTTTTCATATTTCAAATTTGATCTCTATTTTGTTTTTGCTATTTCTTTTTTGCTTCAAATCATTTTTTAAATTAATTTTTTTTTACAATTTCACATTGTCATTAAAAAATCCTTTTGTTTTTTTCCTATAAAATTTAATCCTTGTTCTTTTCATTGTCATTTTTTTTTTATTTTGACAAGTTTTTATTTTCAATAATTTTTTAAATTGATCTTGTTTTATGATTTCATCCTCATTTGGTTTTTTTGTTTCCTGACAAATTTAATCCCTATTCTTTTGATTACTAATTTATTTTCTTTGAAAAGTTTTTAAAATTGATATTTTTAGATTGATTCATAATAAACTTCTTAATTAGACTTGGATCCAAGGTTTCACGGGTTGCCAGTTTTTAAGATTTAATTATGATTGGAATATTTGTTTATGTTTGCTTGGTTTTTTTTTCTCTGTCTAAGCTAATTTGTTTTTCCCGTTTCATCATTCAATGTTTATTCAATTGAATACTGGGTTTCTTTTTTTTTTTCAGCTTGTTTTCTATGGATTTTTTTTATTGGTTTTGAAAATGACCATGTTATCTTAGGTCTTTTTGTTTATTGTTCTTTGTTGAGTTTTTTTCTTTCTAATTCTTTAAATTTATATTTTTTTACTCATCCTTTCCTTCAATATTTGAAATGATTTTTTAAAATAATTTATGAGGTTAGAATTATTTTTCTATTTCACCCCCTTTATTTTATTTTTGTTTTGAATTAAGTTCTCATTCTTTTCATTGCTATTTGTTTTATTTGAGATAAAAAAATTTTAAATTATTTTTTTTTCCATTGATTTTTAAAATGACCAAGGTTTTCTTGGGTTTGTTCTTTGTTGGATTTTCTTTGGTTAATTAATCAATATTAAATTGGTTAGGAATTGAGTTGCTTGATTCATCTAGGGTCTATAATTTAACGGGTTGCGAGTTTGAAACCCTTACCTAGGTTTAGGAGATTTGCTCAAGGTTTGCTTTTTTTTTTTAAAGATGATATATTTTTTAAGTTTTATCATTCAAAATTTATATCATTAGTGATTAGGTTTTTTTTTTTTGTTCATCTACCTTTTATATAATTTTTTTAACTGCCCATTTTTTTTGTTGTTCCCCTTCTTTCTTTCTTTTTAAGGTTTGTCCATATATTAGGCCATTTTACCTCAAATAACATTTTTTTTTTTAAAATAAAAAGTAAAATAAAACACACTTGCATCCTAAAATTATATATTATTTTTGTTTTCATCTCTTTCATTTTTTTTTATCTTTTAAATTTAATCAGTAGTTTTTTTATTGCTATTTGGTTTGTTTTGGATCATATTTTAAATTTGTTTTCAATTTTATTTTTCATGGGTTATATATATATATCATCTTGTGGTCTCCATGTTTTTTATTGTTATCTCTTTTGCTTTTGCATATTTTTAAAATTAATATTTTTTTCATAATTTATCCCTTCAAAATTAAATTGGTTTGGAAATAAGCTTCTTTATTCAAATCAGGTTCAGGATTTTACAGGTTGCAAGTTTTTAAGATTCGACCAAGTTTAAGAGACTTGCTCGAGTTTGTCTAGTGTTTTTTCCCCTCTTTTTAAGATGATGTCCACCCCCCAACCCCCCTCCTTTTTTTAGAGTTTTGCTTTGTTATTTTTTTTGTTTAACTTTTGTAAGGTTAATCTTGGATTCATGGTTAGAGACACTGGTTTTAAAAGTTAATGTGGATTAACTTTGTTTTTTTATTCATATTATTTAAATTAACAATTAAACCGGTGACTTTGTTCTCCGATTTTTTTTTCTTAATAATTTTTTTACACCAAAAAATTAACTTGCGAATTTCATGCCACAAATCTAGTTACTCCTATTTCAAGATTTCAAAGTCACTTTAGCAGTTATATTAGTTGCCTGCTCTGTACCAGCTCCAACTATTATTTTTGCTCGCCTGCTCAGTACCAGCTCCAACTATTCTTTTTGCATTTTCTTTGTTTGACTAAGTTATGAATTATATAAAGGAAGTAGCGTTTCCTCAATATTCCTCTTTATATGCTTTTTCACCCCTTTTAAAATTCAAATCCCTAACCTTTTAATGAAACTATTTTCATTTTAACCATTTCCCTTTAGGATAAATCTTTAGAATTAATGTTTTTTAGAAAAACAATAATTTTATTAATATCAAATTACTCCCTCCACGTTAGTCAAAAAAAAGAAAAAAAAAAAGGATCCGATGAAACCCTTCAATACATTGATGAATTATGGATTCTCAAACAACACCTAGCTAGTCTTTTCATGACCAATTAATGGAGCTTTCTAAACTTTTATAGCTAGAGATTTCTAAATCAAGCATGCCTACAACCTAAACTAGAGATAAGGCACGTTAAAAGTCAATCTCTTAATGTTTAACATAATTATTTACTTTTATTTTCTACACATAATTATTGAATTCCATGAATGAATATTATATATTTTCTATTATATTCAATGGTTTATTTGTATTAAAAAATCCATTGAATCCCATTATGGTATATAATATTTACAAGCCTATCAAGTATCCTTTGATTCTTTACCCTACAACAACTTTTTAATTATACCCTCAATGCTTTATATATCTTTTAACTTGTATATTATTGCACAAATTGTTACGAAGGGATCCCTCTAGAGAGCTGAGCTGCTCCGGAAAGAAGCAGGTTCCATGCTTTTCTCTTCATTGCATAACAGCTGTGCATTCATCATATGATTCCACCAAATCCATGCCCGAATGGACCATAAGAGATTTATTTTGTAGCTTTTGTAGCTCTGGAAAGAAGGTGGGAGCTTTGTCATCTCGTGCATGGACCCTGCCAATTTGCGATGCTAACCTCTCAATTTTCATGTCTTCCCCTTTTTTTCTTTTTTTTTTTTCCTCTTTTTTATTGGCATATTCGTTGTTTTATATTGTAAGGCCATTCATCTTTATCTTCAGCCAACAAGCAAACCATACATAGGTAAACGTGTCCTTGTGCACAAGATTTTCATTTCCAAAGGAAATCCTTCACACATTTCCTCTTCACGTTGCCTTCACAAGTTGACGTATCTCCACAGAAGAATGGGTGTGTCAGGGACACACATGTTATGTTATGTTATGTTATATCAAGTTCTCAATGTTTGTGTAAGTCCGAACAATCTAGTACTGGATCAACTCAATACTCGTTTAAAACCTGCTTTGAATTTTTTAATAAAAATAACATTATTCTGACTTTTTTCTTTAAAAAAAAAACCTTTAAAATGATGCAGTTTTGGACTTGAGTTCAATCATGAACTCAACCGTGTTTAATAATTATATTTCTAAAATTTTAATTTTTTTAGAAGAGTCATCAATACAACAAGGGAGATTTTCTATTATATTTACCTCTAAGTAAGCATAAGATCCCATAAGAGGTTTTTTTCGGACCAACTAAATAAGATGTTTTGAGATTGTTTGATATTATGATAATTTTTATTTTTTATTTATTCACAAAAAAAATTATTTTGGTTAACGAATTTTTTTTTTTTTGTTGCTATAAGATTGATGCATTATTAAATTTTAAATCTTGATTTCACACGTAATTCACTTTTCAAAATCTATTTCCTACAAAAACTACTTTTTAAAAAATATATATTTTTTAACAACAAACGAGGCTAAGATTGTATCATGAAATGAAAAGGATGTTTAGAACTGCTAGGGGGGATTGAGCCTGCATTTCCCAATATTTTTGTTTTCA
>Ga0325410_1007570_pt1 | contig 11853 bp, 6 predicted proteins | sample PopdelMetagenome_16_FD_206182 | JGI IMG/M metagenome (GOLD analysis project Ga0325410, IMG submission 206182) | Populus deltoides microbial communities from Bellville, Georgia, United States - Xylem-PdIQD-R3 | ecosystem: Host-associated > Plants > Phyllosphere > Stem > Wood/Secondary xylem... | reverse complement strand
ATTTGCATAATTGGTTTTTTATACTATTAATTTATATAATTTTATATTATTTATTCTAGATAACATTTTTTTAAAAAAATTTAAAAATACCCACCGAGGGATTTACAGACGGAATGTATCCATCAGCATTTGACAGAGAGCGGGAAATGCCACCATCACCGACGCATTTATAGACGGATAACGTCCGTCGGCATTTCACAATAGCTTGGTGCAAATGCCACAATCACCGATGACTTTACAGACGGATAAAGTCTGTTGGCATTTCACAGAGAGTGGTTGAAATGCCACACTCTTCGACGACTTTACAGACGGATATATTCCGTCGGCATTTCACCAGGAGCTGAAAAATATTTACTGGATATGCCACTATCACCGACGGAATAAATCCGTCGGTATATCTCTAGTGGGAAACCATTTTTTTTCACGCATTTTTCATCTAGGAAACCATCGGCAATCTTTTTTTTTTACCGACATCGTTAGCGACGGAATGTGGTATTACCAATGGAAGGGATGCCAACGGATGTTATCGGTCGGAGAGTTAGTTGGTAAAACATTTACTGATGGAGTCTGAATCTCACACTGACGAAAAGTTTCCGTCGGTAAAATTGTAAAATCTTGTAGTGATAGTTGGTGTAGTTGTGCTTGTTTAGAAGGATGTCATGTGGCAGTGCTATGCTACATTGAAAACAAGTCTTGAAATGGAGGAGATAAGGGAGATGATCGGTGTAAAGTGGTTGTGATGGCTAGAAGAAAAGGAAAGAAGAAGTAAGATTTTTAGTGGCTATTTTTTTTTTTATAGAAAAAACATTATGGCAACTTATTAATTTTAACGCTACAAGAGTTTTTTTAGTCCTAAAATGAAATATAGTGATAATCTTGAAAAATATTTTATAATTTTTGTTGATTTTTTTAGCGTGCTATAAATTGTTATGAATTCATAAATTTTAAAATGTAAATTGTAATTTTCAATAGAATAAAGAAAAAGAAAAAAAATTAACTATTAGTTTTCCTAAAAAAATTTGACCAATTAATATTTTCAATAACCGTTTGGTTGCTAGAAAATTATGATACTATAGTTTTGGTTATACAAATCCAAATCTTTCATTTTCCCCTCTACACACCAAAATATTATGCTAACAACCTCTATAAACTCATTTTCAGTCTCAAAATACATTTTAATTGGCAAAAAAACTTAAAAAATCCAACCAAATAAAAAAAAACCCTCAATATATTATTGAAGTCTTGATCTTTTTTCTTCAATCATGTTAAGGATTGTCAATTGAACACATGAAAACCAAGTTTAACAATTTCATGATTGGAAAATACCGTAATTGGAGTATTTTCCTCTCCTTTCGTTTCTCTTACAGCTATTTAGAGATAAAAGCAAGAATATAATGAAATATTGTTACTTAAATGCAAAGATTATTAAAACTAGGAACTGAATTGCAAATATTAACCAGAGCTACATAGAAAACTTAAAAAAATGCGTAGTGAATGGATAGTATTTTAATTAGGGATGAGAAAAAAAAACAAAAAAACTTATTAAACTAAAAAAAACCAAAAAAACCAAACAAAAAAACACCTATTAAAAAACAGAAAAAAAATCAATTCTGTTTAGTTTTGGTTTAAAAAATATGAAACGGATTGAATTAGACCAAACCAGAATTGTTGAACAAAAAACTTAAAAATATTATTAACTTAACAGAAGTATAAATAGAAAAGTGTCTTAAAAAACTCAAATCCAAAAAATCACTCTCAGAACCTCCACCCCCTTCCTCCTCTAAACCCTTTCTCTCTCGATGTCCACCAAAGCCCTTTTCATAGCCAACCCCGCTTCTGCCTCTCTGGCTGTCTCCCATTTTTTTTTCTCTCGCAAGTCTCTATTTTGAAAGCACGATTCTTCAAGTTTTTGGTTCTAGGATAATATAGAGTTATGGAAGGCATGTGTAGTTTCACTTGTGGATGTTCCCAAGCATGGAGAAAGAGTGTTTTATCTACCTGAGGGTCATAATGGACAAATAAAGATTGGATTTTGAATATTTTTCTGTTTGGTGAGTGATGAAGTAAATGGGTATGGTTTAATTGGAATCTTTGAGTCTTGGATTGGTTTTTTATCTTTTATTTTTTCAATGACCAAAGTGTAAAAAAAGGGAGAAACTTTCTAATTTCTTGTACTATGTTACCTTCTCTTTTCTTATTGGTTTTTTATCTTTAAACCAAAGTGCACGAATAAAAAATGAACTGTCACCCTCACATCATGACTCTTGAGCCATGTGTTTTGAATATATGCATAATAGTATGTAATGGACTCGTTGTTCATAGTCTCATGAAATGCATCCATTTGCAAAGATCAAATCATCACACTGGATGAGGTCAAAGTTTATTGATCTTAACTGCTTGCGCTTGAAATGAGAATAGACTATCTTTGTTATTCATTTTACGTTCTGAAATAAATATATCCCTTGTGGTTTCTTTTTTAGCCTGAATAAATTTTTCTTTCAAGAAAATCTTGACTATGATCACATCTCGTACTAGGGACAAGCGAAAATTTCAATGATAAAAAAGAGGAAAAAGCTATGAGAAAGCCAAAAAAGGCAAAAGAGCCTAAGAAACTCAAATACTAAGGGGCATGGTCAAATCACAAGAAAAACTAATAGCCTAAACAAAGTGAGTATGCCCTGACCAAAACAATGAAAAAGGGCAAATCAAAGAAGAGTAGAAAAAAGAGAGAGATAAAAGACATAAAAAGTCGAACTGTTGATATTGATCCTTAGTTTTTGAAACCTTGAAATACTCTTTGAGTCTTATGAATTATTTTCTTTCATAATAAAAAATCACAGCTACGTTACGTACATGTAGAACTCTTTTCTAATCAAGCAAGCAAGCAACTTAGAACAGTACATAATGCTCTTAAAGTGTAACGAGTAATTTTCATAAGAGTCATGGCATCGAGAACAAGCCACTCATTATTATTCATGTTGATAAAATAAGTGTTCAAAAAAAGACAAATTTTTCTCAAACAAAACTTTGAGCGTTTTCTCAAGCCCTTCACTATGAAAACCCATAAAAAAAGGTCACCTCATCACGTACTTTCACCAATGACAATATTGCCAACACAAGAGCAAGTCATCTCTTTTCCAAGGAGTTACAAGATTTCAAAAAGCAAATTGTTTTAACTCACATCGAAATAATTTTTGTTTTCAAAATGCAAGATCAAGATTTCAAGATTCATTCTAGACAAATATTCCTTCACCAAACTCAAAATAAGAGAAATGAGAGAATTGTTACTCGAAACTATTATTTGTTTAAGTCGTTGACATAGCACACTTAGAGGTAATGACTAGTACAATGGGGAAACATTGTGTTTAGAAGAAAAATTGATCCCTTCTAGAAAAAAAAGAAGAAGAGAGGAACATTTACTATAATAAGACTAGGGGACATTTTGGTTTACAAAAGGCAGCTTGATCCTTTCAACAAGTGACACCGAATGTTTTTAACAGTTAGACAGGAAGTAATGAATGATTCTCTTAAATTATTCAACGAGACAAACAATCTCTAGCATGCAAGTGGGTCACAATGGGCACCATGAAGGCTGAGTTGTGTAAACAAATCTGGAAAAAGACTTACATGGGCCAACTGAGTGGGCTAGAAGCCAAACAAAAAAGATGATCATAATCAGATATAGCAAGTCCTCACTAATCAAGCAACAAGAAGATTGAGAAGAAATGTTGACCTATATTTCAAATCAGGTAAGGATACATTTATGTTATCTAAACTTTGAAACATTAAACAATGTGTTTTGCAAAGATTCATAAGAGAAATCCTCGATGGGATCCCTCAAAAGGAAGGCCACCTTAAAATGGCCAAAAACGGAAAATGCTTGTGAAAATTGCTCACTTTTTGAGAATTGTTTTTGACTTGGGCAAGCTGCCGATGAGAATTAGTCCACCCGAAAAATCTTCGTATTTTTTAGGAAAGTCACCCATCACAATGAGACTCTTTGAGTTTTGATCTGGAAAGGCCGCCCACGAGAATTAGGCCACCCAAAAAATCTTCATATTTTTTCACCAATGTAGGTGATTAGTACTTAAAAGTGCATTTTTATCAAGGTTTTATATCATCATTTTGCACTTGAAGTATCAATATCTCTTTAACTAGAGCATGTTTTATAATAACATGTCTAATAATATAAGATACCTTTAATTTATGGTAAATGTAGACCTATCACATAAATCAAAGGATTGATTGATGAGTTTAACTACTAAAATTGAGAAGATAAAGAGAGGGCTAAGCTTAGAAAATAGATGCTAGTTCAGTCCAAACTGGAACACCATTCAGTTATTGGATCATAACTGGAGCTGTAGAACTTGGATTTAGGTCTGGTTTATATGTATGGAAAGCTAAGACATAGGTCTAAAACTTTCATGAGAGTCTAAGATTCAAAATAAGTGTTTTCAAGTTCAAATTATAGCAACAATAGAGAAGTCAGAATTTGTCCTGCAGCCCAAACACTATTCAGTGTTCAACCCATATCTTGAGTTTTAGAAGTCCAAATGCATCGATTCTTGTTTTATTGAAAAGCTGAGACAATTTCCCAGAACTTTCATGAAGACTATCTACTCAAATTCTGATGTTAGCAATGACGTTTTCTACAGATAAGAAGATAAGAATTGTTACCAAGTCAAGAGGTGGCCACCCACTCAACAATTAATCATCAAATCAATAGTTCTGAATTTTTGTCTATAAAAGGAGGCATTTGCCATGCATTTAGGCATCTTGGTTTTTAGATCAAGATCAAGTTCTTGCTCTTTTTCTTTATATTTTTGTAATGCTTAAGTTTTGCTTTCATTAATCTCTTGTTTATGCTTTTCATTTCCTTTTTTATACTTACATAATTATGTTCTTATCTTGTTTATCTATGTTTCTCTTATTCATAATGTTCAGCTAAGTTTATTATGTCAAGGTGAAAATGTTACACTAATGGTGTAAGAATAAGTATAGTATAAACTCAACATGGACTTTAATATTTGATACTAACATGTTTTGTATTTATTATCTTACTCACTCTCAATACCTTGCTAGTTAAATGGTAATCTAGATTTGTGTTGAACAACCCTTGGGACAACAAATACTTGGCACTTTCATAGCCCAATTGTATGGTATAACCGACACTTATGCTATAAAAGGAACTTGATTTGTTGTTAACATAAGTTATCACCATAAATACCTAATAATATTTACAAGTATTGACATTACTCGAATAAGATAATTAATGTAATAATGTTAACAATTTATAATCCGATTGGAACCTCCTTTGTGTGTGGTTTATAGTAAGTAATAAAAAGAGTTTATACTATACTTGTTTAAAATACCATTAGTGGATCCTCTAACCTTAACAATTATTTTATCACTGTTTAATCCTTACATCAATATCACATCTCAAAAGTTCTCTTCAACTCCTTTTCATTTATTGTTTATAATTTTATATAGTTCACCTCCCTGTGGTTCAACTCCGGTCTTGTCGGATTATTTATTACTTTGACACTCCTACATTTAGGAGAAGAAATCAATATTTTGATCGTTTCAGTAGGTCACCCATTAAAATGAGACCCCTTCTGAAAATCCTTGTTTTTTTTCCATCCGGGTGGATTACCAATTACAATGAGATCATTTCTGAAAATCTTTCTATTTTTCAAAAAAAAAATCTCTCTTTACATTCTTCACCTTTGGGCAGATCGGCTGGAACAATTAGACCACTTACAAGATTCCTTGCATTTAATCATTGGGCACGTCACTTGGAATAATTATACCACATGCAAAATTCTTTGCATTCTTCACCATCAGGCAGGCCGCCTGGAACAATTAAACCACTTGCAAGATTCCGCACATTTTAGCATCGGGCAGGTCGCCTGGAACAATTTGACAACTCGCGAAATTCTTCGCGTTTCTTCTTCACCATCGAGCATGTCTCCTAGAACAATTAGACCATTCGCAAGATCCCTCGCATTTTATCATCGGGTAGGTCACTTAGAATAATTAGACCACTTGTGAAATTCTTTGTGTTTTTTCTTCACCATAGGGCAGGTCGCCTGGAACAATTAGACCACTTGTGAGATCCCTTACATTTTATCATCAGGCATGTTGTTACTTATTTTTGGGCCCCACATGCTGGAGATGTTGTATACCTCTTTTGAACCAAATGCAGGAGTTTAGTTCATGATTGGTGAGGAATTGACAAAAGCAGAGAAGAAAGAAATGTTTTTTTGAACAATGTTTGAGCTGTTTTCTACCCTCTTTATCCTCCCCCTTTGGTGCCAAAATCGTCAGTTTTCTTAGACTGATTAGGAGTCTTCATTATGCTAAATTCGTTCCTTATTTATCTGGTCTTTAAGGTCGGATAAATCCCTCAGAATTTGCACTAAAAAAATTGATTCTGCTACTGTCACAATTTGTTGTTCCAACTTAGGCTTTGATTCTGACTTGGTTTCGTATGATATCTGACCATCTTAGCAATATTCTGTCACTCATGACATGTTGAAGAATTGACCTACACCTTTATTGGGTCCTAGGGTTCACTGTTCTTATGGCAGTCTCTTACTCAGATTGGGATGCTCGGCATTGTCAGTTTCCTGAATCAGATCAGGAAATCCTTTTGACCAACCAGGTTGTGGCCATATTCTGTTCTTCAAAAAAAATTTATCTCACTTTGAACCCTTCATGAAAGTTGTAGATCTATACGCGTAGATGAATTTAGGTTTTTGAATCTCCTAATTTCGATATCAGAAGCTTAATATATTCCTATGATAATATCTAATGAGATAATAGAGAATTCTGTCGCGAGAAGGATTTCGAACCGAGTTTTTCACTAAATACTCTGCTTTCATCATAATTTTATTGGTCATTTTTCTTAGGTCATACTCTCAGTCATATCGGGATGCTTGGCATTGTCAGTTTCTGAATTAGATCAGGAGACCCTTATTGACCAACCAGATTGCTACCAGATTCTATTCTTTAAAACAATTTTATCTCATTTCGAATCCTTTATCAAAGTTGTAGTCCTGGACGCATAGATGAATTTGGGCTTTTGAATCTCTTGATTTCAATATCAAAAGCTTAAGATATTCTCGTTTGAATATCTAGTGTGAAAGTAGAGAATCCTGCCGTGAGAAGGGTTCCAACCCGAGTTTGTTTGGATCCTTCATGAAAGTTGTAGTCCTGTATGTGTAGATGAATTTGGGCTTTTGAATTGCTTGATTTTGATATTATAAGCTCAAGATATTCCTGTTTGAACATTTAGTAGAAAATTAGAGAATCCTGCCAGAAGAAGAATTCGAGCCCAAGTTTTTTTCAGGTCTTGATTCGAGGGACCCGATTTAATGTTTTAAGGATTTATCAAATTAATTAAAGACAAATTTCAAACCTTGGAAAGTAAATAGGTTTCGTTCGAGGAATAAACAAAACAGGAATTGGATCAAGAAACATCAATAATGTCTGTTACTTGGCATCATAAAACAGCCCCATAGGATTTAATTAGCAGGGTTACTATTCATGGTCATTTTGAGCATAACTATCCCATCTGATTTCTTTCCTGTTTATCCACACAACCCTCCCCATCTGATTTCTTTCCTTTTCTCCGCAACATGCTGCTATTTGCCAATTTGGACCTGCAAATCACGTTTGTACAGTTTTAATTCATAGGAGACAACAACTTTTGATAGTTGCAAAATGCCATGAAGAGAAGAACCTCACCATTATCTAATGGCTGGGATTTTATCCCTAACATAGATGGCTGAGATGATGTGTTAATGTTGGAAAGAAATCACTAGAATCAGCACATAATTAATGAGAATATTGTAGTTTCCTCATATGTATTATTTGGCTGCAAATCAGCTGGAATTTGCATCCTAGATTAATGCATTAAATCTTTCCTAAATAGAGATATATTAGGCTATATATAAGCCCCCTCTACGGACCTAGCAAGGAGGGAGAAAAAAGAGAGAGAGAAAAAATAAACAGAGGAAAGACAAGAAAAAAAACGAAAGAGAGGCAGGCAATAGGAGAGAAAAAATGCAGAGAATAGAGGGAGTTTCTTTCCTTCATTCTTGTTTTTACTATGAGAGGAGGAAGGCAGGCAATAGGAGAGAAAAGAGCAGAAAAAAAAGAAAGAAGAGAAAGGGAAAGGAGAGGAAAAACACAGAGAATAGAGGGATTTTCTTTCCCGCATCCTTGCATTACTATGAGACGGGGAAAGCAAAACAGAGGAGAGGGAAAGAAGAGAAATTTGAAGCTAAAACCAATAGAGAGAGAGAGGGATGAAGATGCAGAGCTAAATGCAGGAGTTAGACATAAACAGAGAACAAAGGGAAAAGGGCTGGAACAAACGAACACGGATAGACCAGCCAGCACGCCTTCAACATCACTGCAGCTCCTTCGTCTTTCTCCAGGTCTGTTATTCTTAGCTTCTGCATAACTTCTGCATGCATTCTTAGTTGTTTTTGTTACTGTTCAAGTGAAATTTAATTCACTTGAACAATGACCAGCCAAGGCACGCATGAGGAAACTCACGCATGCCTTTGTGCCCAACCGGGTCACTAGTTCTAGCCCGTAACCCGACTAGGCCTGCTGCGTTCAGCCTAGCAACATGGGCCGAGCTGAACCTAGCGTCTAAAAAAAACAAGTACTATCGTTGTTTTTCTTGTGTATTTATTTTGTGGTTTTTTTGTATTTTTATATTGTAAAAATACAAATCTTGTATTTAGAACACCCGGTTTTCGACGTAATGTGGAATATATATATATATATGGGTTATAAATTTAGTCTGAATCAAACAAAGATTTCAAGAGATCTGCATTGGTTCTCCTTGGTACTTTGTAGACATATCTAAAGGTGTGATCCACATTGACCAATGGTTTTTTCTTTTTAGACTCTGAGTCCAAGTTTCTTCATTATAGCAAACTTATCCTAGGAAAACTGATGGGATTAGAAAACACCAACACCATAGCAATTATAAGGCAAACCAAACACCAAGCAGCTTACCTTAGGTAGGGCGTACTAGGGGTGCTAATACCTTCCCTTTACGCAACCAGTCCCTTGTCTTAAAATCTCTGAAAGGTCAGTTAGGTTTCCTAGTGACCATAATACTAGGTGGCGACTCCCTTATTCACAAAAAAAAACCACAAAATTAATTCCTCGCTCCCGGGAAGGGTCGCCGCTCTGTCGCGCTTTGTCGTGGGGATGCGACAGTGCAAGTCGTCTGAAACAATTAGACCACTTGCAAAATCCCTCGCATTTTATTATGGGGTAGTTCGTCTATAACAATTAGACCATTTCAAAAAAAAATCAAAAGAAAAGAAAAGGAAGGGTTTTCACGCTTATTTTTCTTTACAAAACTTACTATACGAAGTAAAAAAAAAAGAATTTTTCAATGCCTTTGCACCATAAGCATTGTAAAAAGGAGGCAACTATTATAACACAATTTTGGCCCATAAGCTTTTAATTTAGTTTTACAGGAGTTAAAATGTAAAATTGAAAGATAAAATATTTATTTCGATGAAAAGTGTGATTTGTTAACTTGCGTGAAAACTAGGGACTACAATGTGCTTTTGACATTCTATCCTTATCATTAAGAAAATGATAGTTATTCATATTCGAATTTGATTCTTAATCAAATTCAAGGTTCAAAAAAGAAAATGAGTTTATTTGAGATTTTGTTTCTTATAATGAGACTCTTGTACTATAAATACATATCCCAACAAGCACATGGTAGCATTACAAGAAAAAAGAAACACATAAAAAAAGAAACATAAAAAAAGGGGCGGCGAACCCTAAATAATCACCTTCTCTGTGACCAACCACGACCCCCTGCCTGTTTTTCTCTCTCCGAAAATCAACCAATACCAATACCAGCACCCTCTCTCTGTCAATATCTCCGCCACCAACACCAAGAAAAGAGAAATCAGCTCCATCTTTTTGTCCCGGTAACCCCTTCTTCGGTTGAACTCTGCTGCATGCTGTTAAGTTATCATGCCTGGTCCTCATCAAGGTCGGATGTCACTAAACCACCAGGCCAGAAAGGTTGCATCATGGACAACTCTTCTTACCAGCAGCAATAACAGCGAAGTCGCCAAGACAGCAGTGGGGTCGCTCCTCTCCTCCTCACTGAAAAAACCAGCTCTCCTCATCTAGATTGCTGCCATGATTTCCTCTCCTCTGATATAGCAGCAACACTGGTTTCAGCAATTTGATTTCCAGTCACACCATCAGCAACAAACGCCAGCCGCTCCTCAAAACAAGCTGCCACTGTGAGCAGGAGAAATCCTCTTCTCAGCAAGATGCCATCGTGAGCAGCAGAAGGTTTCCTCTCAGACATGCAATCTTTGGTTTTACAATGAACAAACAATAGAATTCTCTTCTTTAAGTTGTGCAACAGCAGCATCAACCGTCCTATCTTCGACTGAGAGCAGAATCCATCAGAGGTTCCCATTGCCAGCTGAAGGTAAGTTTCAATCCAACCCCAAGCAACATCCAGTAACTCTTCACAACACCGACTCCCCTGCTCTAGATTGCTGTCGCGATCTCCTCTCCTCTGCACCAGCTATGAATAGCAGCACACTACAAGCTCCAACAGGCGCTCCTCTCCCTACCGTGCTCCTCCGACCAACAGCTACATTCCCTTTCCATAATAGGGAGGAGCAACAAAAACCAAAAAGGAAAAGGGAGAGAAATTAAAAAAAAAAAATGGAGACCAGGGAGGAAGGAGAAACACAGAAGAATGAAGAGAAAGTCAAGATGTTTGCCCAACCACTAGTCTCCAGCGTCATCCGCCTATCTCCCTCAACTTCGCCTCCAGTAGAAGCACGTACAGGTTATTGGAAAAAATAATAACAGAACAAAGGAGGGATCATCACTCACATAATTTGGTGGAATACAATACACTAAATAATAGTACTCTCACATATTGCATTATCAAATCCAGACAATATATATAGACATTCACTACTAGAAATTCGCTAAATAGCAACCAATTTACCGACGGAATATGTTTGTCGGTAATTTGAGGTTGAAATTACCGACGGACACCTTTCCGTCCGTAATTCAGTCGGTAACTACCGACGGAAACTTTTCTGTCCGTAATTTAGTCGGTAACTCCCGACAGAAATATTCCGTCGGGAGTTACCGACTGAATTATGGATGGAAAAGTTTTTGAATTAAAAAAAAAGGTGGGTCGCTTAGTGGAGGTTTCAGCGGGTTATTTTTTCCAACAGACTCACCGATGGATTCAAAACGACAGCTCATATAGTGACGTGACCGGTTCACCGTTTAAATTGCCGACAGACTCACCGAGGGATTCGAAATGGCAGATCCGTATGGAGACGTGTCAATGTTTCTGTCAGAATCACCGACGTAATCACTGACGAAGTTTCCGTCGGTGAAACCTTCAGAAAACGTTAATATATGATAGCTCTGCCGACCCTCTCCTCCCCTATTTCTCCTTCTTCTTCCTAAACCCAACTCTCCCCATCTACAAACAACCAGCCCCCCCTCCCCCAAAAAAAAAATCTCCCTCATATCAGCACAACAAGTTATATTTCTTAAAGTTTTATGGTCATAACATCCGTGTTCTGATTTACCGACGGATTTTATCAATTTTTGTAAGTAATTCTATCTTTTTAAATTTTAACATTTAATTAAATGTCAATTTTATTATTTTTTTAGTATATGTATTTTGTTAGTAGATGTACATGTTTTATTGTTATTTCTCAAACAAACTTGTAGTATATGAATGTATAATTCTATACCTGTTATGGTTTGTTTTAGATTTTGTAAGATTGTATTTGTTTGTAAATTGTTAAA
>Ga0325410_1007568_pt1 | contig 11854 bp, 3 predicted proteins | sample PopdelMetagenome_16_FD_206182 | JGI IMG/M metagenome (GOLD analysis project Ga0325410, IMG submission 206182) | Populus deltoides microbial communities from Bellville, Georgia, United States - Xylem-PdIQD-R3 | ecosystem: Host-associated > Plants > Phyllosphere > Stem > Wood/Secondary xylem... | reverse complement strand
ATCGATTATATGCATCACCATGTAGTTCATAGTTTGATTCTGGTCCTTTAGCATTGATAAAAGAAAATTAAACATGATATATCCATAACTTCAGTTATAATAAAATACTAACATCAACATGATCCCCGAAATTAAACATGATCTATCCATGATTTCAGTGATAATATAATAAAATACTAACATGAACATGATCCCCCACCCCCTTTTCTTTTGTTTTTTAACCTCCAAAAATAATTTGGATCTCCATCGATTACCATCGATCCATGTATATTTCTTATTGAGTTATAAGGAGTTAGAATATAGTGCCCCGCACAACCCAAACATAACATTTTTTTTATGATTAATGATATAAAACGTGTTTAGCAGTGTGGTTGTGGGTGCTTTTCAAATAACTTTTCGTGCTAAAATGTATGCCAATGATGTTTTTTTATTTTTTAAAAATTATTTTTGACATCAGCACATCAAAACGATACAAAACATAAAAACCATATTAAATTTTAGTAAAAAAAAATTCAAAATATTTGGGAACGCAGCCGCAACAGCGTTCCCAAACGTAGCCTCTTGTAACATTTTTATACTGTCACTATCTTTTTTAAGTCAATGGTCAACAGTGTAAACATAAATCATTTTCTTGGCATATCAAGCATCTTCTGTCTCGATCAATGGTTATTTCTAACTAATGTATCATTAATAATCACCCACTTCTCTATCAATGGAGTGCAAGGAACTACCACCATTGATAGGAGCCAACGTTTCATCAATTGTGAAACTCTCCACATCTCGAGATGAGTGTAATCAAAATTTATAAATACCTTAGGTTATCAGATAAATAGAACAAGTCATAATTTTTTTAGACTCAACACTTGTCTACACTAACATTTTCTCTCAATTCCCTCTTATATTTTTTTTTCATACATTTACTAACTTAAATGCTAAAGAGTCCCTCGTTCCATGAGAAACTTGTTTTTTCAGGCAAACTTTTAATCATCGATCAAGTCTAACAACTAGTAAGTCCATACAGAAGGCCCATATTAAGCCCACATGTCTTAGCCTAGGATCGCAACCCATTAAAAGTTTATTTTTTATATGAAGTTTTTTCACGACTTCATCATATGGTAATGAGTACTCATGGATCAAGTTTTTATTATATTCATGCTCTATTTATTACTTATTAGGTAAGAAATTTAGATATTTATATTATATTTATTGAGTTTAAGGTATCCAAGGTAACCATTTAAATATTCATTATTTCAGTACTATTTATTATTCAATATAAATAAAAGTGTAATATATATATTAGGCATGTATATTTATATTAAATGATAAATGTTATGTATGTAAATATTATGTCAACACTAGAATATGCATATATGATATTGGATTTGAAAAATATAAATGTTTTACATATATATATATATATATATATATATATATATGAAACAATTTGTTTTGAGTTTCAAGTCGGGTTCGGAAATATTTATATTGTATTTATTATTCATCGATAAAATAACTATCTAAAAAACTTATCTATTTGAGTTATTTCGGTTTAATTTTCATCATACTTTTAGTTAAATTAATATCTTTATTGTGAATGTACTGATTTATATATAAATAGTTAACTTAAAATGTGAATAAAAAGAAACTCAATCTCAATACACAGGGAGCACTAACATAATAATAATAAATAAATAAATAAAAACACTTAGTGCATGTTTAAGAGTGTTGTGAAGATTGTTTTTTAAAGTATTTTTTGTTTAAAAACACATCAAAATTTATTAGCACATCAAAATAATTTAAAGCTAAAAAATAATAAAAATTCTTAAAAATACAGCTGGGCTGGAATCACAAATACCATAAATATTTTGCTGGGAAGGTAGAAACAATCCCAACAACTTTATTGCCATGGATTTTATTCTCCTACCTGGTTTTTTTTATAAGTTGCTTAGTTGTCCAAAATCTTTTTAATGAGAAACAAAAGCTGTTTCTGGTATCCTTAAATCTTTGGTGCTTGACTGCTTGGGACAAACAAACGAGATTAAAGATAAGGAAGCAGAGGGTTATATTATAAGTTAATAATAATAATAATAATGACGACGACGACGACGACATTAAGATACTGTGTAGTTGCTAGACACCAAATGATTTTAATGGATCATAAGTTAATACGAAAAGAGTTTTTGTGATGATTTTGATCAACTAAGATTGAAGCTTTAGTTTGCATCATGGGTTCTTGATTTGCTGGCTCTGATTATTCTTTTTGGGCTCAACACACATTAATTTGGACGATAAAAAAAGGGTTCTTTTTCTTCTTTACTTTCCCTTTTCAATGGAATCTAGGAAACTTGTACGCATGGAAAACAAAATCGTAAAATAAATATTTACTGCAATCACAGATGGCAACAGTGCGCTCGGATTTTTGTTTTTTTATTTTATATAAGAAAAATTGTTGCATCGGGTAAGAGTACATGAAACCCTCGTTTCCTTTCAGGTATGGTAAGAGTTACTAACCGATTGATTAAATTGTTGCAATGATTTCATAAAAAATAATGTTGAATCGGACATCCCTACATGTAACTATACCAGATCAGCAAAATAACTACTTTTAAAGCAACTGGCTGTCAGACAGCACACTTGTCAAGATGGGCTTTTTGTGTCTCATGGATTGGCATCCCAAGTTGTAGCTGCAATTAAGGCAGCCCGTCCACGCACTTGGAATGTTTTCTCCAGATTTATGCAGGAGGCAGTCTTACACTCTTCCAACGAGCAAACAGAGAACGTTTAGTGTAGTTAGTGAGCTGAGTTCGTTAAAGATTCATCTTCCAAACATTAGCAATGTTAAAGGCAATGTGTATCTATTGTGCTTGGATGTGAACTGAATAAAATTCGAAAAAAAAAACAGCACTTCGGGCGGGAAGTAAAATATATCCAAATTACCTGCGTCGTGGATGCAACAGTCAGGAATGTCAGCACCAGCATCCTTTAACCTGAGCTCTCTGCCGGACAATGTATATCACATGAAAACATGTAGTTCAAAAGAGTTCTGATTGGTAAACTGGATCGGTCACAATCTTTCTACAACCTCGCCGAATTGTCATGCCCCTAAGAGTCTTCCCAATCATGTATGCATTCCTAGCTTGTGATCTAAAAAGTGAAATCATGCAGTGTAACTGTGCATTGTTTGAGAAGCTCATCACTGTCCCAACTCTCAATGCTAGAAAAGAAGCCTTTATCACATCTGCAATGGACCATTTTGTGGCCACAAATCTTACAGGGGCTTCACAGAGGATCAGATTCATGTTCGCATATTGGGTTTGGATGTGAGCAACATCTTCCTTACCTGTCACTCAATATCAAATATGAAAAAGCCTGGAACCATCTCTCAAAACTGCCAAACGCCATTCAGAAGGACAGTGGAGAGTATATAAACAAATTCAACTTCTGATAGCTGACGGAGAAATGCTTCGATGACCATACAAGTTTTTCCACCCATGATATATACCTGTAGCAATTTGGATTTACCTATCTGGTAATCTCTCACGTTTCTCCCATATACTTTGCTGTTAAAATCTGCATCTTTTGGGGCAAGGCATATTGAAATGCAATTGTTCACCAATTACCAATAAAGCAAACATATCAACTACTATGACTGATAATTCAAGCCTGCCTTGATAATTTGGGGAAAACAAGCAAATTACCAGCACAAATAAAAGAATCCACGCCTAATGATGATTGAATGTTCTCATATCATGATAAGGAGCCATAAATCATCAAATTAAACACCAGCAAGCAGAGCTCCTAAGTTCTCACATCTTAGAGGTTTGGTACACAAGTGTATATTAGGTTTCCTTTTTCTTCTTCCTTTTTTCTTTGCAATTGACTAAGTTCAGTGATAAGGGACTCCACATCTGGAACAAACAGTGCATTGGCATCCTTACCAAAAATAAACAATGCATATTGGTATAGATAGTAGCTGAAACTACAAATTATACGAAAACCTTTGGCTATAATTGCTTGGCCAACTTATAAAAAGTGGCAGACAAGAGGGGGCAACTACTGGTGCTAAATTCACCAAAAAGGATAAGTAAGTTGCTTATACGAATCCGAAGAACCTGGTGAAAGTTACTAAGAAAGCCTTGTTAGAGAAAACATGGCCCGTATTCAAAAAGCCTAATCAAGTACTAATGGCGTTTCTGAAACTCATCGTTGAAGAAAAAATTAAGTGGGGTCCTTATCTTGCTGTTGCAAATCTATAACGACTAGAGAACATTATGATACTAGCAATGGATTGGTAGGCCATAACAGCATACACAAGAGCAAGTAAAAGAAAGTTCAACTCATTTCATTTAAAGATGACATTTTGCTTTACACCTATAATGGTATGATCCATAAGCAATATACTGCTGCTCATGGAGATCAATTTTGGACATTAAAGCTTACCGAACCTTCTTATGTGGTTTGGACTTGAAAGGGACCCGTGTGGGAGGTGAAGGAGAAAATTCAGTTGGTAATTGAGGCGCCTGTGACTCTCCAGTGAGCATCCCCACAACCTCCTTCATTGAGGGACGGTGAGCAGGTGACTTTTGCAAACAAATAAGAGCAACAGTGATGCATAATGTAGCTTGGTCCCGATCCAAAGACTGTACAGACTTATCAACCAAATCAAGAAGTTTTCCAGCACGGGCAAGATTACGAGCCCAATGCATTAGATTCGCACGCTGAAATTCAGACATTGGTGAGGTAGTAACCTGGAGTGGACGCCTCCCAGCAATAAGAACTAACAATAGAACTCCAAAGCTATACACATCAGACTTCTCTGATAAATTCCCCCCACCACCATACTCAGGGGCAACATAACAAACAGTTCCTCTCATGCTTGGTGTACTACTGATTCCACTACTCTTTGGTATCTCTCCGCTCAAAGAATCATGGTTATTCTGGTTACCTCTAAATAGCTCACCGCTAAACCATTCAATACTGCCCCTGCTACCTCTACTCTTACTCCTCTTCTTCTTTCTCTCACCGTACATTTCCACATCTCTTGGCCACCAATCTTCTGCTTCATTATTGCCATCACTAGTCATCCCCATTTCTCTCTTCTTCTTTTTCTTCTTCTTGTTCTTTTTTTCTAACTCTTCACAATACTCCTCCTTCCACCATTCCCTCGGCAGCCTTCTCTTCTCCTTCTTCGAAACCTTCTCATCGTTATCATCATCTAATGAAACCCACCAATCCAATCTCTTTCGATTCTTCTTCTTATCTATTTTCCCAACAGGCTGACTATTTGATGACGATGAAGCTCCAATCCAGTCACTATTTGGTCTCTCCTTCTTTATCTCCGTTCCAATCCATTCCATCACATAATCCTTCACTCCCCTGTTCTCCGCGGTCGCGCCACCATTTTCTTGCTTCCACCACCAATCCTTTCGAGACACACTCTTTGTCCCTTTCTCACTCCCTTTCTCCCCATTAACCAATTCTTTCCCACCCTCAATACTACCCCCATCCAAATTCCCCTCCGGAAAAACCCCCACACCACCAGCCTCCGGAGAAGCACTCACAGCCTCCAAAGTCTCTGGTGAAGTCATACAAACCGGCGACTGATCCACCCCAAAATGAAACTCATCAAACCCAGTAGTCACACTCTCAGTATCCTCCACAACAGATCCATAATCATCACCCCCGTTATTACTCTCTAATTCAGCCCTTTTCAACTCCAACCCACCATTTATTTTATCAGTCTCTTCCCCCTTAACCTCACACTGCTTCTGATCATTCTGATTACTCTGATCTATCTTCAACCAAGCTAATCCAAAATCAGCAACCTTTGCATTAAAACACTGATCAAGTAAGATGTTACTAGGCTTAATATCTCCATGAATAACAGGTGGGTCCAAACCATGAAGATACTCAATCCCTTTAGCAATATCAACAGCAATGCTAAATCTTTTATTCCAATCAACCAACTCCACGCATTTCCTATGAAGTAAAGCATCCTGCAAGTTCCCATTTTGCATAAGATCATACACTAACAACAAATTACGATGCTTCCTATCATAGGAAAAACCAATAGCTGCAACAATATAAGAAGAATCAAGCTTTGAAGCAAAAAGCAACTCGTTTTGGAACTCTCTTTCCCCTTGGAGAGACCCCAGGTCCATCACTTTAACAGCAACGTTGAACTCATTAGGAAGAGTTCCATGATAAACTGAGCCAAACCCACCTTGGCCTAAGCGAAGAGAAGGGGAGAAGTTATTCGTGGCGCGGCGTAGAGTGGTGTAGGAGAATCCGTGCGGGGGTTTGGAGAAGTCGGTAGGGACAGTGCGTTTACGAGTGATTTTGCGGAAGCAGATGACGAAGATGACGAGGACGGAGAAGGCGGCTGCAGTGGCTGCGGCGAGGGGAGCTATGAGGCGGGAAGGGTGGTGGTGGGGGGGGAGGAGAGGGGGAGGTTGGGGTGGGAGTAAAGGAGGGATTGGGCGCGATGGCATGGTGGTGGCGGTGGTGGTTAGAAAACGACTAGAAAGAAGGATTTGGTAATGGAAAAGAGGAAAGGTTTTGTCAATCGAAGGTGATGTGGACTTCTTTTCTTTTCTTTTCTTTTTTTCCGTTTCTTTTTTGTCCTTTGTTTTTTCTGTTTCCTTAGATTTTCTCTACTTTTTATCTTCTTTGTTCACTTTGGAGTTTGGATGCTCGAACTTAGAGAGGGAGTTCAGATTTTACTGTAGGAAAATTGGGTCGAGGTTGTCCAAACCTTAAAAAAAAAAAAAAAAAAAAAAAAAACTAGGTTTTGCGCTACATGGTGATACATGATTTATTTATTTCACTTGTATTAGTATTTAATGTGTGTTATTTTTAAGGAATTATTTTGTTGATTATGAATATTCATTTTATTTTTTAATTTTTTGAATCAGTAACGGAAGAAATTTTAATAAATGTATCACGTTGATATAAAAAATATGTTTTTAATCTCGTTCAAGAAACATTAATCCCGGCTGTATTAAATAAGAAAAAATATTTGATGTGTGGTTCTAGTTATATACATATGGGATTGGATAATTTTGTTCATCTTGATTAATAGTTTACGAGGGCAATAAAACTCAGACTTACTCGTGTATCAGCTCGGCACTTCAATTGATTAGATATGTTGATTCGATACCTAAATCTATTTTAATTAAAAATAAATAAAAAAATGAAATAACTTGGTCAAAAATTTTAATTGACTTAACTTGATCAACATAAATAAAATTTGATAAAAATAATTACTGATTTTTAAAAAAAAATTAAAATATTAAACTTGTAATCCAGATCTTTTTCAATATTGAATTTTAAAATTATGGTATATGAGGTTGATTTTAACAAGAGATTATTATGGAAAGTAAGTTTTTTTTTATTAATCAATAAAATTTAAATCTCATGTGAAACTATATATATATCTCATTTGAGACTACAAGAAGTTTAGTAAACTTCTATAAATCTTTTAATTTTAACATAAATCATAAATGATTGTTTTTATCAAATAAAAATATAGATTTAATTTCGATTAAAATCCGAACCTAAAGTTTACACGATGGCTTCACGTGAAACATAAAGGAAACTAATGTCAAATTTTGTATGGTTTCGTCAACAAACGAAAGGCTCGCATCGATTGTTTACACCGTATTTTTTTAAAATTTAAATTTTTTTATTTAAAATATTTTTTATATTTTAAGATTGTTTTGATGTGCTGATATTAAAAATAATTTTTAAAAAATAAAAAAAATATTTTGATATATTTCTAAATGAAAAACAATTTAAACTGCTATCACTATTACAATTTTATACATAACTTTAATGAATGAGGACAATGATGAATGAATAGTAGAGGTTTGGTTCACGAGCTCTATTTGCAGTGGTGAGCTGTTATATCAATGTGTATGTGTGTATTTGAACATATTGTTTATAATATTGTTTTAAAATCTAGATTGATCAAGAGGGTTAACTTATCAATCTCGAGATTGAAGTGGTGGGGGTTGGAAAAAATTAAAAGAAAAGGACTTGTGATTTAAGCAAGAAGCAAGACTGAGTCCTGGTGTGATTATGTCATAGTTATTTTCTAGTGCAATCCATCGTAACATGCATCAACTTATGCAAAAGTCGTCTGATTTAGGCATGATTTAAGTAAGCAATTGACAAGTCAATCAATAACAAGAATATTGTAATCATCATCTTTCACCGAGCTGAACGGGGAGAATAATGATTGGATATATGATGCTCTTACGTTTACAAAAACTTTAAGAATTGTTTGATTTTCATTGTTTTTTCATCTTAAATTATAATAAAAACTTGAATTTAAAAAAAAAACAAAACTACAATTTATAGTTTTTATTTAAACCTGTTTTTTTTTTTTTTAAAGCCCAACTATAAAAACCATCACAATACTGATCAGCAAGGGAGGATGAAAACTAACTAATTAAAGGTAATTTTGGTGCAAAAAGCCAGGTTTAGGTCATCCATTTGATAAATTAAAGGGAATGCAAGTGGAGCAGGTAGGCTTCTCTCACACGGCACTGGCCCCCACTAAAGTATGATACCAAGAACCAAACCCTATTTGTTTCTTCTGCTAGGTTTGACATTTTCTTTTCTTGCTCACATCTTTTGCCCCCTGACAGAGACTCTTGAGTTAGAACTTAGCAAGAAAAAGCATGGGCAGAGCCTCTTCATTGAGAGCTGGTTTTAAAATTAATCCCCTTTTTTTTTTTAACAGTGAATGTCTAAGTCAGCTTCGTGTGTCTCGATTAATTTTTTAAAATCTTAAAGTTAACAACCATGTAAGTTTTTAATAGCTGTGAGATTTATAACACTCGAACTAATAATATCTGAGGAGTAAACCTAGAACTTAAACAGTTGAGCTGCACCTATCAGGATTAATGAAGCTAATTTTTTTATAAAATAAAATCATGCAATCACTGCTTAATATTGTATTGTAGTTATTGTTTATCACTCCAGGTATCTAAGCTGGCTCACAGCTCTGTTTAAAATATTGGAGCCCGACTTTCCCATCTTGAAATCTTTAACTATTAAATTTTTTTATTATTATTGCTTCAATCTATATGATTTTCTAAAGGAAGACAATGTTGTTTTTTCTCCTCCATCTATCGGGTTAGTTCATGCCTCTGATCTTCAATATATATATATATATAAATGTCAACATTAATATTTAAGGGTCAGATTCTTAAAGGCAGGCAGTATAATATTGAAGCTGAACATTATTTTAACTTCATTTAATTCAGGTGATTGCAGTATAAAAATGGCCTGCAAATTTGAAGAGGAAAAGATGGAAATTGAATTGTTTTGACTAATTTTGAGTTTGCTTTTTCAAAATTGAAGTTATTCTTACTTTACACAAAAAAAAAAAAAAAAAAAAAAACACCTGAACCTGAAAAAGAATTAGGGCAATTGCAATGATACCAGGATAAAGGAGGGCAGCCATGGGTCATAATCCATTTTGGAATCAGAGAAAAAGTGATAGAGAATAAATTTTAATTCAAAGAAAAGCAAATGACTCTTAAATTAATAGTAGCCATTGATTTAGATTATTTCAAGAGATTTGGAGACTACAAGAAAAGGACTGCACGTATGTTTGAATATTTTGTTAATTATTTTCTGAGTTTATCTTTGAAGAAAAAAATAAAATCCATAACTATTCAAAAATAATAAAAATATCTCCATTTTCTCCTATTTATCTCTATTTTTTCTTTAAAATCATCTATAAAATATCACTTCTCTAAGCACAGGCAGTCTACCCATGGAAAGATATCTTCATTAAAAAAGAAAAGAAGGAAAAATAGCTATACTTTTATCCTTGTAAATTCAAAACAAATTCACTTTGGTCCTATAGCTTAAAATTTCTTAATGCCACCCTATACTTTCCAAAAGTTTGAATGTTACCCCAGCTATTTACCAGCTAATAAAATCTAGTAACGATCCCACTTTTTTTTTGTTTTTAATATATTTTATTTTATAATCTCTTAAGATTTTGATTATTTTCATATGAATGAGAATTCAAGAAGAATAACAGGAAAAAAAAAAGAAAGAAAAGGGGATGAAAGCACGATTCCTTTAAAAATTACGGACAATATTGAACATTTTTGGAAATAATAGGAGTAAAATTGAAAAATTGTAAACAATAAGTATAGAAATGGAACATTAGTAAATCTATAGTGGCAATTATATACTAAACCCAAAAAAGAAAAAGGAAAAAAAGAAGAGGATGACGTGTCAATTGAATTAAAGTTGTAAATCACGTGGAGACCGGTGGGATTGTAAGTTGCAAAATACTCTGCTCACGTGCTAAACCACCTTGTGCCAATAAATATATGACCTAAAACTTAATCCGGGTTTTATTGTTTTATTAAACCATATTAGATATTATATCCCGTCAAGCATGACTTAGTCAACACCAATATTTTTAAAAAATAAAATAAAATAAATAAACAATACTACCTTCAAGTTACCCCCGGTCAGTCATGACAACAATGTTTAGACTTTGATTGTATATAGTTTTTAAAGAATTTTTTGTTTGATAATTGTTATAATAATATTTTTTTATTTTATAAAAATTATTTTTTATATTAGCACCTATACGAAAACATAAATAAATAATTTAAAATAAATAAATAAAATAAAATAAAATTTAAATTTTTTCAAAAATATTTTTTTTTTAAAAAAACAAACGAATTATCAAAAACCGAATCACGGTATGTGTCAGTAAAATTGCTTTAATATAAACATAAAAGAAGGATTACAATGTGTTTATACGAAATGTAACCATTCATTTTGCAGTCATTAAGTCCCTCAACCTCACACATTTTAGGCAGTCAGATGAAAAAAGTATCATCATCACCATACCTAAAAGAACACATAGCTTTAGTCAAAGCTTCAGAACCAACATTTTCCTGCTCACATGATCTCAAAGCCAAGAATTTAATTAGTTTCTTCAATAAAGGAAAAATCTGGTCCATCGTACAGCTGTAGTTAACAGGAGAGAAAGAAAAGTAGTGTACAGAGTCCCCCACCCTGTAAGTGTACAGACAAATGGTATAATAAATTGTACTTTAGATGTACACACCCATGAGCTTGCAAATTTGTTTTATTTGAGTTCTTCCACAATTCCTGTGGTCAAAGAGGATTTCCTGAATTTCTTAGACAACGAGCTGTTAGGTTGGGCCATGAGTTTTACTTCTGGTAATAAGGAGGTCGACTTAGTTGTGGATTTTTTTTATAAAAAAATCAACACACTAATTTAACAAAATTTGATAGAATAATATAATTTTTTTTTGATGAAATAGGATATTTCCAGCTTGATGTTTTAGAAAAATAATATTTAATAAATATGGTGTTTTAAAAACACGGCAACTCAACATGTTTTTCTTAGAAAGCGTGACATGTCACTAAATTTAATCACAGATGTCCTCCTTCTCTCTCAAGTCAAACAACACAGCCCCATTAAATCCCTCAGAGACAGAGACTAACAGCCAAAGTCCTAGAATCCCATAAAAGAGTAGACTTTGCACTCAATTGCGTTGGTTGGAAGGAGCACCAAAAAAATAAATAAAAGATGAATGACGCTAGCCTCCAAGAGGACATGCAAATCTCAAGAAATGGTAGTTATGCAGGTGGAAATGGCCACAGCCACACTGTCACTTCAGCAAGAGATGGGTGTCGCGAGTTCATACCAGGAGAGAAGAAGGCAGCCTTGAGGCCCCCGCGGATGAACAGAATCAAAAGATGTTGAACTTCACAGAGAAAGCTGGGTGGAAAATGCAAGAGCTTTGTCAAGAGAATAGCTGGAATTTAATTGTCGAGGTTAACAATT
>Ga0325410_1007566_pt1 | contig 11856 bp, 10 predicted proteins | sample PopdelMetagenome_16_FD_206182 | JGI IMG/M metagenome (GOLD analysis project Ga0325410, IMG submission 206182) | Populus deltoides microbial communities from Bellville, Georgia, United States - Xylem-PdIQD-R3 | ecosystem: Host-associated > Plants > Phyllosphere > Stem > Wood/Secondary xylem... | reverse complement strand
GAATGCCTGACAACATTTACAAGTATTAGCATTATTCGAATAAGATAACTAATGTAATCATGTTAACAATTTATAATCTGATTGGAACCTCCTTTGTGTGTGGTTTCTAATTGAATAATAAGAGTTTATACTATACTTGTTTGAAATACCATTAGTGGATCCTTTAACCTTGACATTTATTGTTATCATTGTTTAATCCTTATGTTAATCTTCCATCTCAAGTTCTCATCAACTTCTTCTTCTTCTTCTTCTTCTTCTTCTTCTTCTTTTTCTTCTTCTACTTTATTATTATTATTGTTGTTGTTGTTGTTGTTGTTATTGTGTTACTGTTATTTATAATTTATACAATTAACCTCCATGTGGTTCGACCCTGGTCTTGCCGGTTTATTTATTACTTCAACACTCCTGCACTTGGGAGAAGACATCAATCTTTTGGTTGTGTCAGCTTCTCAACTGTAGTCTCTTCATTGACCAAATTAACTCGAAAGGAAGTTAAGTTTAAATGGTCTAAGACATGTGAGAAAAGCTTTCAAGAACTCAAGAAAAGCCTAACCATTGCTCCAATACTGACATTACTTGAAAGACAAGAAGGATTTATAGTATACAATGATGCATCAAACAAAGGACTAGGATGTGTGTTAATGCAAAATGGAAAGGTAATTGTTTATGCTTCAAGGCAGTTAAAACCTCATGAAGTAAACTACTTAATGCATGATTTAGAGTTCGCAACAGTATTCTTCGCAATAAGAATATGAAGACATTACCTATGTACATCCTAAGTATAAATTTTTACAGACCATACGAGTTTGAAGTACTTTATGTCACATGGAAATTAAATATATGACAAAGAAGGTGGAAAGAATTGATTAAGGATTTTAATTGTGTTATTGATTATCACCTAGGAAAGGCAAATATTGCAGCATAAGCCTTAAGCAGAAAGAACAAAGCAATGATTGGTGGAATGACAGTTAACAATGTAAAAGAACTGATAGAATTAGGGGAATTAAAGACACGAATGGGTGTGGGACTTAATGGATCTTTACTAGCACAAATTGTAGCTCAACCAATGCTGTAGGATAAGATCCTAAAAGCTTAGAAGAACGATACAATAATGAAGAAGATGAAGCTAAAACAAGAGACCCTATTTTGGTTAAGGGAAGATGGAACCCTTACTATAAAGAAATGAGTTTATGTACCAGAGGATAAAGACTTGAAAGAAATTTTTTTAAAAAGAAGCACATGAATCATGGTTTCTAGTGTATCCGAGGAGCACAAAAATGTTCAAAGATTTAAAGGAATATTATTGGTGGTTAGGGATGAAGAAGGAGATAGCCAAATCTGTGGCTAAGTGTGTTATTTGTCAGCAGGTCAAAATAGCATAAGATGCTAACAAGAGAACTACAGCCCCTCCCAATTCCAGAATTGAAATGGGAAAATGTTACTATGAATTTTGTGTCTGGACTTTTAAAGAGTAAAAAGGAAAATGATGCAATTTGGGTGATTGTCGACAGATTAACCAAGTCTGCTATGTTTTTACCAATGAAAATGACAGATTCAGTAGATAAATTGGCAAAATTATATGTGAGTGAAGTAGTTCGGTTTCATGGAGTTTTAGTATCCATAGTATTGGATCGATTCCTCAATTTACATCACGGTTGTTGCCTAGTTTGCAACAGGATTTAGAGACTAAATTGAATTTAAGCACAACCTTCCACTCACAAACAGGTGGACAGTTCGAGAGAACAATACAAGTGTTAGAAGATTTATTAAGATCATGTGTCTTAGGGTTTGAGGGACAATAAGGGGATCATTTACTATTGGTTGAATTTACTTATAACAACAACTATTAAGCCACAATTAGGATGGCGCCGTATGAAGTCTTATATGGAAGAAGGTGTCGCACACCACTTTGTTAGGAGGAAGTAGGAAAAAGAAAATTGTTAGGGTCTGAATTGATGCAGGTGACTATGGAAAAAGTGAGAATGATTAAAGATAGAATGAAAGGGGTTCAGAATAGACATAAGAGCTTAGGAGATAATAGAAGACGATCATTGGAATTTGAAGTTGGGGATCAAGTATTCTTGATGGTTGCTCCATGAAAAAATATCATTTGTTTTGGAATGAAAGACAAATTAACACCCAGATTTTTTTGATCCATTTGAAGTGGTGTAGAGAATCAGACCAATTTCTTATAGATTGGCGTTGCCCTCACATTTATCAAAGATACACAATGTGTTTCATGTATATTTACTTTAAAAGGAAAAAATAGATCCTAAAAGACTTTTTCCATAGATTCCAATAGAAGTCAGGGAGGATTTGACCTTAGAAGTAAAACCAATAAAGATACTTGATAGAAGTGAAAAAGAGCTAAAAAATAAGAAAGTTGCCTTGGTCAAAATTTTATGAAGGAATTTACAGATGGAAGAAGAAACCTGGGAAAAAAAGTTAGAAATAAAAGGGAAATATCCAAACTTATTCGCTGAAATAGGTAACAAATTTAAATTTTGTTCACAAAATTTTAATAAAAGGGGAGAAAGTAAATCCCTGAAAAATGAGTAATTGAATTATGGTGAAGAAGGTTCAAGATGGTTGGATCATAAATATGTATGTTCAATTGTGTTTTTGGTTGATGTCAGCACTTAGAAAGATTAATTTACAGAGGAGACTCCGTTGAATTTTTGATAGCTATAATAATAATAATAATAATAATAATAATAATAAGGTTAAAGTGTTATTACGATAGTTAGGGATAATGATGTTTAAAAAAAATCACTTGTTTTTCAACGAATATGACATAAATAATATTAAGGGTGTTACATAACCAATTTTCAGATTCAAAGATGTCAGAGACAAGTAACAACATGGCACCACAAATAAGAGACAATGAAATTGTAACTCAGTTACGCACTATGAATTAGCGGATGAATTGGATGTCCAATGAATTTTGAGATAGGTTGGAGAGGCAATATATTAATGATCATGGTAGGATTCAAATTAGGCATGAGGAAAGAGAATTTAATGTTATGAGGGTTGTTAGGCGAGTTGATACTAATATAGATTAGTTTGTAGGTGATAATGCGGACATGAGTGATGTTGATTTTGAAGATACGTCCATGGGACATGAGGAATGTTTTGGACAATAACGGAATTTCAGTTTATAAGGGAAAATATGATGATAAGTTTTGCTAGAGGGGTAATTATAGGTATTAGGACCATAATGCTGGGTTAGGTGGAGGTTTGGGTACAATTACACTAAAAATACCAGCTTTTTAGGGGGAAAATGATCCATAAGTTTATTCAAAATGAGAGAAAAAGGTGGAGTGGATTTTTTAGTGTCATTATTAAAAATATAGTTTGATTCAAAATAAATATTTAAGATAAGATTTCCTTAATAAATATTGAGACAACAACATATTAGATCGATTCTAGTCAACCCGGATTAACCTATAAATTCACATGCTAGTCATGAGATCATGATAACCCTATAGAAAGCAAATCAAAACAAATTATGAAGCTCAAATTTTAGTAAACTCAATATTAAATGATGAAACTGAAAAAAAAACAAGTTAATAAAAACACAAAATTAAAAAGTAAATAAAAAATAACCCGAGTCAACATGGGTTTAACTTGCCAAACTCGCAATCCAGTTCACAAGACCAAGATAACTCAATAAAAAAAATTGTGAAATCATATTCTTAATCAAATCGATGTTGAATGATGAAATTAAAAAAAAAAAACACGAAAAGCAACCCGTTAAGCTAGTAACCCGGGTTATGAGATAATAATTACTTCATAGAAAGTAGACCGAAATAAATTGCGATACTTAATTCCTAATAAATGTAATGCTAAAAAATAAAATTGAAAAAAAATCAATTAAAAAAAATTAAAATCAACTAAATTAACTCATCAAATCTACAATCTGAGTGATAAATATGGTTACGTTGTCCGGTGCAAGGAATCCATTTCAATATTACAAAACCATAAAAGTCTTCCACTTGAAACAAACCCAATAAGCAATTAATCTTGGTATATTAATGGTAACGAGACAAAACGATCTTCGTATGTTTGTTTGTAGTCTAATGCTCTATTTAATGTCAGTATATAATTTAACTGGGAAGTTTGAAATGAAATAGCACATCAACATAAACTACCTGTTAGTCTTACTAATATCACTTTAAAGTGTCTTTGTTTGTGTTTAAATTGAATTTTTGAAAACAAAAAATTATTTTTGTTTTAAATTATTTTTTTTTATGATTTTAAATTATTATATTGATGTCAAAAATAAATTTTAATAATAAAAATATTATTTTAATATATTTCTAAATAAAATAACATTTTAAAAAATAATATAATCTCAATATATTAATTAGATTGAAAAGCTTGAAGGATCGATTACATAGCTGGTCGTGAGGAATCGGAGGATTAAAACTAAATTGGGCTTGTTTTGAACCTATTCTGTTTGTACAAATTGACTTGGGTTGGGTCAAATTTAATTGTATTAAAATCCCCTAAAAAAAAAAATTCAATACTCCATTTGGTCTTGCCAAAGATCGAGGGTGTCACAATTAAGAGATAAAGAGGAAGTGCACTTACTAGTAACATTTAAAAAGTTAAAATAGCGTCGATAAACTATAGCTGAATTGAAATTAATAACCCCCTCTTATTAAGAGTTCTCGAGCCCCCAACTATCTTCTTTATTAGAAATAAAATAAAATAAAAATTAAGATAGCTCACTAAATTGACACTAAAGAAGTATAGATGTAGTTGGAAACTAATTCATTTTCATACTCGGACTCATGCTATAGAGTTGGAGACTAATTCATTCTTCTCAACTCACAGAAAGTGCACGAGAGTAAGAGAAATACGCAGTGTGCATCCCATATCCTGCTCAAGTCACATAACCGCTATGCTCAAAATTGCAAAACTAAATATCTGGTGTAGCATAACTAGTAAAATCTTGAGTTTGTTTTTTAGAGATTATCAGTTTGAATATTATAAACGTCAGGGCTACTGAAAGCTTATATAATCATTAACTTCAAGACCTTAAAAAATTAATTGAGATATGCGTAAACTAGCCTCTCATAACTACACATCACATAGCTTTAACATTACCTTTGCGTACAACCACATTAATTATCTTTTTTCCAATTCTGTATTTGATTAATCCAATTGAAAATTTTGGTACGAGCTGATTTGACAAAATTGAAACTCCATAATATGATGATATCCTAAAAAATCTAAGTAATTTAGAAATAAAATTTATATGTTGAATAATTAATTAATCCCTTAGTTCTAACAATCTGATTCATTTTTTTTAGTCAATGTAGCTGGTGTTTGGTAAGTCAAGATACCTAGAGGCTGATACCTGCAAAACGTTTCCTTTGGTAGATTTGGGGACTATGTTCAAGTAAGTATTTTTTTAGAGAGCGACACCAATGATATTTTAGAGAGAAATGCTTTGGAATATATATCTCTCTGTGTGTGTGTGTGTAACAGAGAACAGAGATTGTGAACCTGGAGTTTGAAGGATTCATGAAGTATTTATAACTTATGAGTTTTATTTTTTTGTGAAGAGTAGAGACCACAATGTAATTTTACCCTGATTATATTAATGAAAGATAAATATCTCTTACACAAGCATTAATGAGAGAAAATATCCATGACATATGCATTAATAAGGGATAAATATTTCTTATACAAACATTAATTTGATGGAAATATGGTAAGTCATTGTGAGATTTTTTATTTTTTATACACTATTATTTACACAATATTAATGTTGATAGAAATATGGTAAGCCCATAAAAAACTTTTATATATTATCCTTTACACAATATTAATATTGATGGAAATATAGTTGACCTTTAGAGGACTTTATACATTTAAGGGTGTAAAGAGAGTAAAATTCAAAATGTAGCTGAATCCATGAGGGTTGGGCTCTTCCTCTAGGTTGAGCCCATTGGGGGTTGGGTTATTCCCAAGGATGAGTTCATAAGGGTTGGGCTCTTTCCTTAAGCTTAGCCTATGATGTTGGTCTCTTCCTTTAGGCTGAGCCCTAGGATTTAAGCTTTTCCTTAAGTCTGAACATAGGGGGAGAGATTATTCCTAAGGCATAACCTGTAAACCCTTAGTTGAAATTTATTTGAAAAACAAAATTGTTTAAAACTTATAAACAAGACTAGAATAAATAAAAAATTAGTTTATAAAAGTTCATTTACCCATTTAAAGGGTGGAAATGAGAAACTAGCATGTATTCTAGAAAAGTGGGAATAAGGGGGAGATACTAATCAATTGTGTGATGAAGGACCAAAGTATATAAAAGAAAAGTGGAGATACTAGGAATTTTTTTGACATTAACCAAACATGACCTACCCTCATTTATGAGGGGTATAAATACATTGAGAAAAAAATTATGTTTTTTCTTCTCCCTCACATTCGGCCAGCACGACAAAAGAAAGAAAAAGAATTAGCCTCCCTCTCTTGTACGCATTTCTCAACCAAAAACTTGCATGTTACATACATTAAACACTTACAAGAGAGAAGAGTGATTTGGATAATGTAGAACCATAAAATTATGGTGTTAAAGGGTCTTAAAGAGTGGTTGGAACATTAGCAAAAAGGGAAAGAAAAGCAAAGAAGAAGAAGAAAAATCATCAAAGAACACCCTCAAGTCTTGGATAAATTAGTGTGGTAAGCAAAACATTGCTCTTCTATTATTACCTTGATTTGATTTGAGATCAAGAAAAGAAAAACTTAAATAAGACAATCTAGGGTTTTTATATTATTAATTTTTAGAACCAAAATGATTGACTACAAGTTATTAGGCAATTTGTGGTCTTGAACAAGTGCTCTAAGATTAATGTGTGAGCTAAAAAAAAAAGATTTGATGTCTTGATAAGGAATGAACTTCAATTGCTGGTCCATAATAGATTTTAATACGTAATGGAGTCCTAAGATGTTAAAAGGATGCATAGGAAATGTTTGATATAGTGTCTAAATCCATGAATTCAAGTCTGGACAGTTTTGGTAATGGGAATTCCAACTATAATTTGACATGGAAGATGATAAAAATTGCTGTAACTTTTCATATAAAAGTTGTAAAAGAATACGTTAGCTAACATTTTGCACTATCCTTGCCTCAATTGGAGTTATAGAACTCTAGATATGAGCAAAATACCATTAAGAGGTCAAGTTGTTCGTAACATGACAATTTGGTGATCAGAACTAAAACTATTATTAGATATAGAAGATGATAAACATTGTTGTAACTTTTCATATAAAAGTTGTAGAGGAATGAGTTAGCTAACATTTTGCATTGGCATTGCCTCAATTGGAATTATAAAACTCTAGATATGGGTAAAATGTCGTTAAGAGGTCAAGTTGTTCATAATAGGACAGTTTGGTAATTAGAATTAAAACTATTGCTAGACATAGAAGATGATAGACATTGCTGTAACTTTTCATATAAAAGTTGTAGAGGAATGTGTTCCCTAACCTTTTACATAGGCCTTGCCTCAATTGGAGTTATATAACTCTAGATATGGGCAAAATACCATTAAGAGGTCAAGTTGTTCATAACAAGATACTTTGGTAATCAAAATTAAAACTATTATTAGACATAGAAGATGATACATAGTTCTGTAACTTTTCATATAAAAGTTATAGAGGAATGAGCTAGCTAACATTTGGCACTGGTCTTTTTTCAATTGGAGTTATAGAACTCCAGATATAGGCAAAATATCATTGAGTGGACAAGCTGTTTGTAACATGATATATTTTACTACCTAACTTCTAACTAGTTTTAGAATAGATGAATAACAGAAGTTTGGGCAAACTTATACATAAAAGTTGTACTTAAATATGTTAAATTTCACTAGGATTTGGCCTCATTTGAATTAAAGCTCTAGAATTCCATTTAGGGATTAAAAACTACAGACTGGTCATATTGTGAATTGATGGACAGATTTACATATGTGCAAAAGATTAGTGATTTTAGGTATGCTAATGATTCATGTTGAAATTATTTTTGTCCAAATCACGGGAGATGCATATGTCAACATTCAAAAGAAACATATAAAAGAGTCTAGACGGAAATAGATGCTGAAATTTTGTTGACACAAAACCAAGTCATAGTTATTGAAATCTCGTTGATGTAAAACTGAATCGTGCGGACACTTTCACGTTGATATAATAACTCTAAAAATATACTTGATATGAATATGTATGTTATGATGAGGGAATAAACATGCATAGAAAGTATCATATGTATAATGAATGAATATGGATTGCCTATAACATTTGGCTTGAATAAATCATGACTAAAGACTTTTTTGTGATTTAGGAGGAGCGACCAGGATTGGATCTTCTGTTGGAGGAAGTCACGAGACAAATAGAGTAGGTGCATGGTTTCCCTTTCCTTTACACTTATGCAATTTAAAATCTTCATGATGAATGCAATTACAATAATGTTATGTTCAATATAAATAAAGTCTCTTTGAAACTTCTAAGAATACTTATGTTATGTTTTAATTTCTCTCGTTACATGTTAGTATCCCTTTTCCTTTTAGACTTTATAATATGATATATGGGCTATGTTTATATTAATCTGATTCGTGTGTGTGTGTGTGTGTGTGTGTGGATTGTATGAGGTGTTGAGTATTGATGATGGAAATAAAGTTCAGAACTATTAGACCATGTTGTGATGGATTGAATGGGTAAATTGGAAATAGTCAATAAATTGGAACGTTCTATATACAAAGAAAACTCTGCCAAAATTTTAGAAGAATTCTGTACAAATAAAAAGAAATTACCCTCACATTAAAAGCATATGTCAGAATCTTTTAGTGTTGATAGAATCAAATAGTTGGGATTGTTACATAACCTATTGGAGTTGAACTCTTTTTCTAAGTTGATCCTTTGGATATTGAACTCTTTTCAAAGCTAAACCTATGGAGAATAGGCTCTTCTCTAAGGTTAAGCCCAATGAGACTGGGTCCAGGCACATTGCCTGATACTGTCAGTTTTTGGGCCTTTAATGAGTTTTTTAGGCTCATTAAATTTAGGTTTATCAATAACCCTCAAGTTTTTGTGATATTTATACATAAAGACTTTGTAAAAATACTCAGTACAACAAGTTTGTTGAATTTTATTTGTATGAAAAGAGGAGTGCAAACCCAGGTAATATACTAGAGAGTCCGTGTGTAAAGGCATATACCATGGTTGAAAAATATTTTCTAAGCATATAGAGGGGAACTATAGAAAAACCCATATTAAGAAAAGTTTTCTAATAGATGAAGAAACTCATGGAGGAGGAGCCCATACTTATAAAACATTTTTAGGGGTAGAGGGGATATACCTATGTCGCTCTTATACTTAGAAAAAATTCTAAAAGGCAGAGTTGAAACCAAAGAGAGTGAGGCTATACTTAGAAAATTTTCTTAGAGGTTAAGAGGAACCTGAAAAGGGTAAGTCTTATACTTAGAAAAATTCTAAGTAGTTGGGGAGAATACATGTCTTCGTCTATGCTCATAAACATTGATAAGGGGTGGATATGACAAACCCATATCGACATCTATACTTAGAAAAATTTATAAGAAGCGAGTGAGACGGACCCATGTTTACGCCTCTATTTAGAAAACATTTCTAAGGGGCGTAGGGGATGGACCATAGAGAGTTGTGCAATTGCACTATGAAGGCTTCAGATCCATCCCTTCTGGGGAGAGTTGTGTTATCGCACTAGGAAGGTTTCAAATCCATCACTTCCAAAAAGAGTTGTTGTGTTTATCCCATCATTAGAGTGTTGTGCAATCACACTAAAGTGAATAGGTATTTCATTTCAAGGTAAATTAATTTTTTATATTTTTTATTTTTAAAATAAAAATTTAAAATCTAAAAAAATATTTTTGGGATACTAGGAGATAAGAGCCCGAGCTGCAACAAACCAAAATGCTAGAAGAACAACCATACTAGGATATTTTAACAAAAAAAAGGATGAAGAAAGACTTAATAGAAAGAAAAGTGAGGTTAAAATCCAAACATTACTCAAATTAAAAGAATTAATTAAGTTTAAGGATTTTTAAACTTTTAATAGGTTTAATTGACTTATTTAAGAAAAAATAAGTTTGAAAATCAACTAGAAAAAATTGGAAGAATTAATTAAGTTTAGAGACTTAATTAAACTTCTAATGAGTTTTATGGATTCAATCAAGGATTTAATTGAAGAAAAATCAAATTTGAATATCTAATTCAAATCAATTCGCAAAAGTTTGGAAGATCTAGAAAAAAAAAAAAGAACAATTAATTAACTTTAAAGACTTAATTAAACTTCTAATGGGGTTTATGGATTCAATCAAGAATTTAATTAAAGACAAATCAAATTTGAAGGGCTAATTCAAATCAATTCACGAAGATTAGGTTCACAAAAAAAAAAAAACTTTAAAAGGCTAAATTAGTATAATAAGGGGTTTAATTGAAAGAAATTTAAAGATTTAATGTTGAGTGAGGGTTAAATTGAAGAATTCTAAAACAAAGGATCAAGGTGAAAAATTCACATGTATTCAAATGCTAGAATTGATTAAATGAAAGGTTCAATTTAAAAGAAATCTAAAGCATGAAGGTTAATTAAGAACTAAATTGAAAAATTCTAAAATCAAAGATCAAGGTGAACAAGGCCCTATTACCGGAGGATCTGATTGAAACATTCTAGGGATAAAATTGAAATGCTTCAAAAAAATCAGATTCAATTGAGGGTTCAATAGCAGCGAAGTCTTTCTTCCTGAGCAGCAGCGAACTCTTCCACGCCCATGAGCATCAGCCCTCAAGGTTCCAGACCAGTGCAGCTCCATAGATTATTGCTTTCTCGGTTCAAAGGCAGCTTCAACGGCTCCAAGTTGCAGCTTCACAGTAACATTTCCTAACAAGTTCACCCATCTTCATCATCACCACAGGTAAGGATTTCTTTTTCACTTCACTGTCTTTTAGTCAATAATGTTTTTGCTATTTCGGTGTTGATACCGTGAAGCATGCAATTCTCGTCTTTCGTTGTTTTTTTTTGCTTAAAATCGCACTACAAACTCCTTGCTTGATAAAAGGACAGTAGTTCATATATAGTTTTTTTTTTTTCCTTTTATTTTCTTTGTAATGGAGTGCAATGTTTCTCTTTTCAAAAAAGAACGATGGTTTCTATTGTTTGCTGGATGAATGAAAATTGTTAGGTTTCCAGGGGTTTCACTACCAGAAAATCGGAGAAAAGCAACAGAATTATTCCGTCGGTAATTTATACCGACGGAAATAATTCCGTCTCCAAATCTATCGGTATATACCGACGGAATCAATCCATCGGCGAAACCGTCGGTATATACCGACGGTTTCGCCTACGGAGTATACAGTTCATCTGGAATATACGCAACGACATGGTGACGTCAGGCAATTTTACCAAAGGAAATTACCGAGGGATTCAAACTGAGATAGCCGTATAGTGACGCGACGGAAGCACCGACGGAAGTAATCCGTCGGTGCTTCCGTCGGAAAAAACCATTATATGCACCCATCTGCCGAAACTCTCTTCCTCTGTTTCTCCTTCTTCTTCTTTCCCATCCCACCTCTCCCCTCCCAAACTGCAGCCAAACACCCATCCCAAACTCTCCACTATTCTTAACACGAGCACTCAAGTTTCTTATATCTTGTACGTGGTTACAATATCCGTTTCTTGTAGATTTTATCATTTTTTTTAAGTAAATCTATCCTTTTTAGTTTTAATATTTAATTGTGAATTTTATTGTTTTAGTATATGTATTTTGTTAACGTTTGTACTTGTTTAATTGTTATTTGTCAAAGAAACTTGTAGTATGAATGTAT
>Ga0325410_1007564_pt1 | contig 11858 bp, 10 predicted proteins | sample PopdelMetagenome_16_FD_206182 | JGI IMG/M metagenome (GOLD analysis project Ga0325410, IMG submission 206182) | Populus deltoides microbial communities from Bellville, Georgia, United States - Xylem-PdIQD-R3 | ecosystem: Host-associated > Plants > Phyllosphere > Stem > Wood/Secondary xylem... | reverse complement strand
TCTTTTTTTTTTATTTAGTATGAAATGGTGATGTATTTATAATTTATTTAAACAATGAAATTGCTATTGAAAAGATTTACAATAAAGCTAAGAAATTGTGATATATACACATATTTATTTAAAATATTTCACATATTTTTTTTAAGTGACATCAATGTTTTAATTAATTTTTTTTAACTACATACGTGGATCAAGTATACGTGTTAATTTTGTAATAGACAATCGAGTAAATTGTTTTGCCTATTCGACTGATATTATAAATATACAAAAACAAAAATATGGATTTATTTACCGTCGTGCCTAAAGCTTAGATAAGTATAGTGAACAAATTGATGAGCAAGATGGTGGGATTTATCCATTAAAAAAATTAAAAGATTCATGTGAATATATATATATATATATATATATATATATGCTTTGAGTGAAAAATGTCTCTGTCAGATTTTTCAATTTTTTTTTTTAAATGATCAATACAATGAAAAATAAAAATAAACTCTTGATACTATAGATTTTTTTGTGTGTGATTTATCAATTTCTAATATATAATTTACCGATACTTTGAATCTACAAATACCGTTTTCCTAATATTTGACCTGCATATTATTCTTTGTGCGGGTATTAAAGTCAAAGTTGAATCCCCTCCGATGCTATCATTGATCTTGATTGCCTCGGTTCGTAGGGCAACTAGTTTGATTGAGTCCAGGCAGAACAGGTCAGCTAGAGATTCTTCAACTCTACCAATTTTTCTTAGCAACTTCAGGCTCACCCTGGTCTTTTCCCCTTCTACAGATAATTAATCTTGCCGAATATCTATATATAGATACAAGAATGTCCATATATTATAACGAATGTGAGCCTTTCATCATAACAATTAATCGACCTTGCACTACGGAATGAAAAGGACTAATATGTTCACCAGAAAAAATTCCCAGGTAACTTCCGGTCTTATTACCGTTAATAAGGTTCAAAAACCTTGCTTTCTTTTACCTGTCCTCATCTCTATCCTTCTCATCTTCTCCAATGGAGTTGAAGCTGAGATCAGGACCAACAAGGTTACTAATATCGGTGCTGTCATTGATGTTAATTCCCGTATTGGGAAAGAAGAGAAAACAGCTTTGGAGATGGCAGTCCAAGACTTCAACGAGATCTCAACAAACCACGCGCTCTCTCTTCACTTCAGGCATCCTGGAGAAGACCCTCTTCAAGTCGCTTATGCAGGTAATTAGCAATCGATCTCTTAATGATTTGTGTTTCTAGTTTAACATTAACAAAATTTGAAGCAATAGTTAATGGTTAACTTTCTTGTAGCTGAAGAGCTCATCAAAGAGAAGAAAGTTAAAGTGATTATTGGCATGGACAATTGGGAGGAAGCAGCCCTGGTTGCTAATATTGGAAACCAGTATCAAATTCCAATTCTTTCATTCGCAACACCGGCCATAACCCCGCCATTAACTGCACTTCGTTGGCCTTTTCTAATAAGAATGGCTAGTGATGGGTCAGAACAAATGAGATGCATTGCAGCCCTTGTCCGTTGTCATAATTGGCGAAAGGTAGTAGTGATTTATGAAGATAATGTTTACGGAGGTGAATCTGGAAATTTAGCTCTTTTATCTGAGGCTTTGCAAGAGGTTGGTTCGGAGATTGAGTACCGCTTGGTTCTTCCACCATTTTCATTGTCAACGGATCCAGAACACGTTGTCCAACACGAGCTTATAAAGCTACAAAAAGATTCCGAATCACGGGTTTTTATTGTTCTTCAGTCATCTTTGCCTATGCTCACTTGTCTATTTAGAAAAGCAAAGAATATGGGACTTGTAGGCAGAGATACAGCCTGGATAGTTTCTAACAGCGTTACTAGTTTCTTGGATTCTATGAACAATTCTGTTATTTCCTCTATGGGAGGCACTTTAGGAATCCAGACCTACTATTCTTCCAGCAGTTCTTACCAAAGATTCGAAGCACAGTTCCGGAAGATTTTTCGAGCAGAGTATCTAGATGAAGATAATTTTCTGCCTGGAATTCAAGCTTTAAGAGCCTATGATAGCATTGGTATGGTCACACAGGCCATAGAAAAATTAGGTAGCGATTCTAGTAGTCCAAAAATGTTGCTAAACAGCGTATTGGGAAGTGATTTCACTGGTTTGACTGGAGAAATTCATTTCAACGATGGGATGCTGTCACAAGCTCCTATATTAAGAATTGTAAATGTGGTTGGAAAGAAATACAAGGAATTGGATTTTTGGTTGCCGAATTTCGGTTTCTCGAAGACCCTCCATCCGGAAGAAGGCAAAGAAAGGTGCAGCAATAGTAACGTTTGTAATAACACAGGATGTTTGGCAGGTCCAGTTATATGGCCTGGGGACCTCAACGGTCGAAACCCGAAAGGATGGGCAATGCCTACTAATGCAAAGCCATTGAGAATAGTAGTCCCCAAAAGAACCTCATTTGACAAGTTTGTGACATTTCAAACTGGCGAGGCACTGCCTGAAGGCTTTTGCATCGACGTCTTTAATGAAGTTGTAGAACGATTGAATTACCCGCTGCCCCATGAATTTTTCGAGCATGACGGGTTGTATGATGATATGATTGAAGGTGTCTACAACAAGGTAACGACTCTTAACTTACATTTTGTTTCAAACTTTAAATTGTGATCTTGATGCTTTCTGTCAAAAGGAAGAAAAAAAAGCTCTTTATTCTGACAATACCTATTTAAAACTCGTTCCATTAATGACCTAATCAATGTGCCAGCATGTAAATGTGGAAAAAATCGAGTGCACAATTTTGTGCAAAAAAAACCCCGCTGTTCATCAACCAAAACAAGCTCTTCTCCAAGTCTTAGTATGAATGCATGTGGAAGGTACCCTTTCGGTGTTATCTCATCTATCAACTGAACAAATTCAAAATTTGCTGCAACTCAAAAACAAGAATAAATCCATATAGCATTGTATCTGATAAGAAACTGAAATTTCTCCACCATACATTTCTATGAAATAGTTGCAGACATTTCTCATGGTTAAGTAGTCCAAATTTGACTAGTCCATTGAAGCACGTCTTAGGAGTCGTAGGATTTTGCCTTTCTTTTGCTCCTGCCTCCTTGTATCAGTGGTTTTCTCAGCAGTTTTTTTTTTTTTTACTGATAAGTGTTTGTTTTTCTTTTGTGCCACTTGTTAATGCAAGACTTATGATGCTGCCATTGGTGATATAACCATACTAGCCGAAAGAACAAAATACGTAGAGTTTACTCAACCTTATGCAGAGTCAGGATTGTCAATGATAGTTCCACTCGAGAACGAAGATTCAACATGGATTTTCACGAAGCCTTTCAACTTGGAGATGTGGATAGTGAGTGGTGCTATATTCATCTACACAATGCTTATAGTTTGGTTCCTGGAGCACCAAAGTAATCCAGACTTTAGAGGCCCGTGGAAGTTTCAGATTGAGAACGCGCTTTGGTTCTTAAGTTCTTCTCTTTTCTTTATTCACGGTAAGTATTGAGTTTCACAAGTTATATTGGGACCATCCAAGATCATTTTTATGGCACATTCTTTACTGGTACCTTAAACTGAAGCTCATTGTTACATTTTGCAGCGGAGAAACTTTATAGCAACTTTACTCGAATAGTGGTGGTAGCGTGGCTCTGTGTTGTATTTATCTTAACCGAAAGCTACACTGCTAATTTGACTTCAATGCTCACCGTCCAAAGAATGGAACCAAAATTTTCGGAGTATGAGAATTATAAAATTAACCATTTAACTGTAGGTTGTGATAACGATTCTTTCGTCCAGAATTACCTTGAGAAAGTACTTGGATTTGAAAAAGAAAAAATCAAGAACATTGACCACGAAAATGATTATCCTACCGAATTTGAAAGAAACAACATTGCTGCTGCCTTTCTCGAACTCCCATACGAGAAAGTTTTCCTCAATAAGTACTGTGAAAGATACACTAGCACAGAAGGCACATTCAGATTTGGAGGGCTCGGCTTTGTAAGTACTCCATTTGCACTGCACTTCTATTTCTTTACGTTCTGATGCCAGGAGTTTCTTAAAGACTTGTAACATGGCGAGGACATTTCTTTGAACATAGTTTAGTACTGAGTATTATGACTTTTTTCTGGCGTGCAGGCATTCCAAAAAGGCTCTCCTATTGCTTCTGATTTTTCTAGAGTCATTCTGCGCCTCTCAGAGAAAGGAATACTAACAGCATTGGAAGAACGGTGGTTTGCCCCCTCACCTGAGTGTTCAACTACTGTGACTCATAATAACGTCGAAAGCTTGAATCTACGCAGCTTCAAGGGTATCTACATTGTATCTGCTACGATATCTACTATCTGTTTTCTACTAGTTCTCATTCCCTTGGTAAGGAATTCACGAAATCATCAAGCAGCAAATATTGAAGGCAATGTCACTCCAAGTGGTAAGAGTGGTTCAAGCAAGGGAAGTGGAATTTCAAAATACTTTTACAATGGAGACAAAAATCGTATTCCTAGAAGAGCTTCAACTTTTGCTCAAGCACTAGATACGGATGTATGGGTCTCACCGAGGTGGGAACGTGTGAGTAATTCTGACAATTTGGAGAATCATGAGGATTCCTCACAAGCTGAGATTGAAATGCCATAAATCCCACAGCAAAAGGATCAAAGATAAAAAGAAAATGAAGAACTTAGCCTGAGATCAAGGTTCCTATGAATATTAATTATTTCTCTAACTCCGATTTCAGAAGTGGTTGAAGTTATTGATCAAGCAATGTAATTTGTCAATAGCATTAGAATTTAGATGTATTAACAATTGAAGCCTATATATATAGATTTACCTCTCTTTTTTTTTAACTCATGAATATTATTTATGTACATATCCTGATTAATTAAATAAATCCACGAATTGAAAAGAAAAAAAAAAAAAAGACAATGCAAAACTCTTGCATCTTTCATTAAAGGCAAATAAATTTTGTAGAAAATATGTAACGCTTGTGCCTTTTGGTTTTAGCTAAATGGAGTACTGTACATTGTCGGAGTAAATGTAGTAGCTTGAGAAGGGACCCTTTTTTTTTACAAATTCCAACTGTGACTTTTATTCATCCAAAAAGTGTGGACATAAGTTAGTTTCTAATAATCAACATCAACAATCTTCAAAAAAGACAAGGAGGCAATTCTTGTTTTAAATCTTTCTTCTGGCAACCTTTTCAAGGTTGAGTTTCCTTCAAGTTTCTCAGCAACTGTCCAAATTCCACCTCTAGTTTCATTGGATATAGACCCTCCAATGATCTAATACTCGTTTATTATACGATGCGACGTCATATTTGAGAGATGAGGGAATTTTTATTTAATACCTTAACTTCTAATATTTCAGCTTTAATCCTTTACTAGATGACCCTTATTTGTTCAATATCGATGATCTAATTTTTGACAATGATCCGAGAGAGATTGACTTCAAGTAATTTCTTTATTTGTAAGAACTCAGTGTCCAACGTCCACCAATACATGATCACATCAATCAGTGGTACATGTATAATTCTTATTAAGTAACATATAGATGTATTGTAGTTGTTATATTCTAAAATGGATTGTCAAATACTCCATTAGCATGGTGATGTAAGGTAAGACACTGAGGATTGATCCTGGAAGTTAAGCCAGTTTAACTACGCTGTACTCGGAATCGAAATGCGACAGAAGTACCATGAAGTTAACAACATTAGCCTGACAAGGAGGAGCAATTGATGCTGTTGGTAGGAAAAAGTAAGACCAACGAACTTAAAACGTTTGTTGGGCTGGCTATGTTAAAAAACATCAAGCGGTAATTAACTCATTCCAGCTCCTGCTGTGTAATTTCAAAACAAGCTAGGTTTTGCTTTTCCATGCAACTATGTAATTTCAAAACAAGCTAGGTTTTACTTTTCCATGAAACTATGTCAGACTAGAATGTTGGATCATAGATGTACCTGTCGATAGAATCCTTCTGTCCAGTTTCTAACAATTTGAAGTAGACTTTTCGGTTCACCTACATACGGAGAGGCTTAGCCTTAACTGCTTGACATCCACGAATTTACGACCTACATTGATTCAATCTATTCCACAAGTTAGACTGAATTAGCTAAAAATCCTTGATAAATATGGGAAACCAAGGTGCTTCAACGTCACTCATCTAACACGGTTTAGAAACAATTAATTTGTTGGCTATTTTATTGTTTATTGCAATAATGATTGATTGTTTTGTTGAATTTTAATTGTTATTGTTAAATTTATAGTATAAATGTTAATTGAATATATATAATTAAATTTGATTGTTTTATCTTAATTTTATTGTATATATTGATTTAATGTTTGATTTTTTGTTGAATTTTAATTGTTATTGTTAAATTTATATAGATGTTAGTTAAATATATAGGAATAAATTTCTTTTTTTCCCTCTACTTTATTGTTAAATTTGTATAGTTGTTAACTTATATATAGGATTTCATTTCTTTTTTATTTTATGATTAGAAACATTATATTATCACGTTGAAAATAAGATAAAATTGAATAATCTGAAATTTCTGGTAGAAATAAAATAAAATCAACTGGTTTGAAACATATATCTTGTCAATATTTGCAGGTTTGAACATTTTGGGTAGCCTCTAGTATAAAGGAGGTATTGCCGATTTATTTTTTAAATAGAATTTGATTATGTAATTATTTATCAAAATTATGTAGATGCATAGAACAAAACTAACTGCTCATTGTAGGCACATGATCGCAGCTAGTTCATTGAGCAGCGATAATGATGTGTCATTAGGTGTCAATCAAGAAGAGGCACCTGCAGTAACTCACGACGCTACTTCTTCCAACATGGTTCCACAATGTAGAGGCGGTGTCCTGTCACAGCGGGGTCAATTCTCTCACAAGTACAAAGCACATTTGAAGGATGACCTTTCAATATAAGTTTTGTCTTGATTTGTGTTTAACAATTTGTGAATAACTAATTAATATTTCATTAATTTTATCGATTTTCAGGTTCACAAACATTGAGGTCACCTGGGTAATAACATCGGCATTTAAATCGTCGATGAAGATTCTATTGTTTCAATGGAGTCAAGTTTCCAGACATCCTGAATGGAAACCTTATATCGATACATGGTTTAGAACATTTGAGGTTAGTGTTATATTGAAATTATTTATTTATTTATTATGTTATATTGGAATTATTGATTTATTTTTTATAAATTTTTTATACATGGAACAAATTCGAGTGGGATAATGCAAATGACAATGTTGCGAGGAGGGTCTGGGAGAATCACGCTACAATTAGGCAACATAGAAAACAATAAGATATTTTTTTAAAAAAAATTATTTAGTAAAATCTAATTTGTCATTAACTCATATAAAATACATTTGTATCATGTAGGTTGCGTGACTTTTGGTATGAAGCGCAAAAAATAGCTAAAAAATATGCCAGAGATAACGTTCTACCATGCTGGAATGATGTGGCAGTTTGGAGGGATTTCAAGCCGCCATACATCCCAGAGGATATATGGACGCAATATATTTAGCACGTGATGTCCGAACGGTTCACATGACGTTCACAGTCTGGTGGCGAGAACCAGAACCGATAAATTCACGGTTCGGTTACCACGCACACCAATGTCTCCGTTCCATTCATTGCACATGCGAAGCAGATGATAAGATTAATTTTAATGACATCTATCTTTAAATTTTTTTGTTGTTATTTATAAATATATTTAATTTGCGACATTTTTTTCTTATAGGCTACGACTCTTAGACCTGAGTCAAGCCCAATAGAGCTTTTTATAGAGATGCACGTGCGGAGTGAATACTGTCAGAAAGGGGTGCAACAGTTCGTCGACAACCGCACTTAACACTTCATGGTATGTTCGTTCAACCATTTTCTTTCGTAAGTTATTATTTTCTTGAATTGAATTTGATGATTTTTTTTTAAATTTTCAGGAGACATATAATAGCCAATTGAGGGAGAGATATGGGGACGATCCTTCGACCCACTCGGATTTCAATCAGGATTTATGGATGGAGGCAAGATCGTCTGGTGGACCCGATAGAAATCGGGTGTACGAACTCTCCAACACTACGATTGAGAACTTGCGGGCGGCCCGTAGTGTCTCAACTATTGGGAGCTCTCAATCGATATCAAGTAGCCAGTCTCAGGAGTTCATGGCCTTGCAACAACATAAGACTCATCTCATCAAAAAATATGAGCAAACTCGGCAAATTATGAACAACTCCGCTAAATGGTCATGGACATGAGATCACAGATGGGTGGTACGTGTGCGCCTCCTTTTTGGTCGTATGATCCCGAGAACGCCCAGCCTCCTCCTCCTCTAGTGCCACCATTGTTCTAGTTTAATTTTTATTTATACAAATAAAATTGTAGTGAATATTTGGATTTTATATTATTCAATTTTATTTTTACATATTTCAATTTTATACAATTTTATTTGTTTAATTATTTTCTTTTTTACTATTCTATACAATTTTATATTAATTATTCTATACAATTTTATTTCTAAAAATAATTTTTAATTATCACGGACAAACTTACAGACATAATTATTTTCCAGAGAGTTAGAAAACATTTACTGCATATGACACAATACTGACGAAATACTTCCATCGGTGATCTAAAAAAGGGAATACAAACGGAATCAATCCGTCGGTATATTTCAAAGAGTTGGAAAAAAATTACTGCATATGCCATTATCACCGATGGAAATATACCAACGAAATAATTCCGTCAGCATATTTCTAGTGGGGAATTTTTTTTTGACGCGCATTTTTCTTTTGTAAAACCATTGGTTTTTAATTTTTTTTACCGACAAAATTAGCGACAGATGATGGAATTACCAATGAACGTTATACCGACGGATGCATTCCGTCGGTGAATTAGTCGGTAAAATCTTCACTGATGGAATGGTAATCTCATGCCAATGAAAAAATTTTGTTGGTAAAACTGTTAAATGTTGTAGTGTGTGTTTGTTTATATATATATAAAGTAAATAAAAGAAAAAAACACTTTTAAGGATTAGGCGTCGTGGTGTTGTGAGACTGCGTTACTCGACCATGTCAGTGTATCAAGATTTTGGATGATATATAGGAATACTGGACTTGACTCCTTTCATATTTCACATAAAGATCAAATTAAGATGAAAGGAAGATGAACTTATCCTCAGATCAAGGATCCTATGAATATTAATTATAATTTCCGCTTACTCCAATTCCAGCAGTGGTCGTTGATGTTATTGATCAAGCTCTATAATTTTTCAATAGGGTTAGAATTTAGATGTATAAACTATCTCTCATGATTCATGATATGATTTGGTGTCCCTCCTTTCTCTCTTAACTCATGAACATTTGTTTATGTACATATCCTGATTAATTAAATAAATCCACGAATTGAAAAGAAAGAAAAAAGATATTGCATCTTTAATAAGAAAAGGCAAATAAATTTTATAGAAAATATATAATGTTTTTGCCTTTAGGTTTTAGTTAAATGGAGTACTGGATTATATTTAATAAGAAAAGGCAAATTCAGAAAGGCTGATGTATGACGTTTATTCATCCAAAAAGTGTGGACTTTTAGTTTCTAATAGTTAACATCAACAAACTTCAAAAAGACAAGGAGGCAATTCTTGTTTTAAATCTTTCTTCTGGCAACCTTTTCAAGGTTGAGTTTCCTTCAAGTTTCTCAGCAACTGTCCAAATTCCACCCCCAGTTTCATTGGATATAGACCCTCCAATGATCTAATACTCGTTTATTATACGATGCGACGTCTTATTTGAGAGCTGAGGGAATTTTTATTTAGTACCTTAACTTTTAATATTTCAGCTTTAATCCTTTACTAGTAGATCATTATTTGTTCAATATCGATGATCTAATTTTTGACAGTGATCCGAGAGAGATTGACTTCTTTTCTCATAAGTAATTTCTTCATTAATTTGTAAGAATTCAGTATCCAACGTCCACCAATACCTGATGATCACATCAATCAGTGTTACATGTATAATTCGTATTAAGTGACACATGTGGATGTATTCTAATTGTTTTTTTCTAAAATAGATTGTCAAATACTATTTTAACATGGTGATGAAAGGTAAGCCTCTGAGGATTGATCCTGGAAGTTAAAGCCAGTTTAACTACGCTGTACAAGGAATTGAAATGCGACAGAAGTACCATGAAGTTAACAACACTAGCTGACAAGGAGGACCAATCGATGCTGTTGGTAGGAAAAAGTAAGACCAAAGAGTTAAAACGTTTGTTGGGCTGGCTATGTTAAAAAACATCAAGCGGTTCATTGCTGTTTTAAGCTCGGCAACTCATTCCAGCTCCTGCTGTGTAATTTCAAAACAAGCTAGGTTTTACTTTTCCATGCAACTATGTCATACAAGAATGTTGGATCATAGATGTACCTGTCGATAGAATAATCCTTCTGTCCAGTTTCTAACAATTTGAAGTAGACTTTTTTCGGTTCACCTACATACGGAGAGGCTTAGCCTTAATTGCTTAACATCCACGCATTTACCACCTGCTTGGACTCAATCTATTCCACAAGTTAGACTGAATTAGCTAAACATCCTTGATAAATATGGGAAACCAAGGTGCTTCAACGTCACTCATCTAACACGGTTTAGAAACAAGCAGCTGAAAACCACAACAAAATCTGCTACGCTTTCAGTAAGATTCTATATAACATGACAAGTTATATTTGTTGAATTCAAGTCCTTGAATTTAGATGAGCAATTTCATTCTTATTAGAGCACCATGCGCGTTAGGGAAGACAACTTTGAGAAGAGTACAAGGACAGCAAACAGCTGTCAAAATGGCAGCAGCAAGGAAATTGTATGGCTACAAGGTTCTGCTCAAGAAAACCAGAACCCCACAATAATTAAAAACATACAACAGTAAAGAACCTATATAATAAATTAACAACATTGATGTAGTAACCTATTCAGTAGAATTTTGTATTGTTCGTTTGGGGGCCCCCCCCCCCCCCCCAAAAAAAAAAAAAAAAAAAAAAAAAAAAAAAAAAAATAGAAAATAGAAAATAGAAGAAAATTTTTTTTTAAAAATTTCATTTTTTTTTTTTTTTTTTTTTTACCCCCCCCCCCCCCCCCCCAAAAAAAAAAAAAAAAAAAACTCCAATCTCAATAATATCTAAGAAAAAAGATTCCAAAGCTGAGATCAAATCCAAAGGCTGACCTCGTACAAAAGAAAATCTGCAAAACATCAAAACTAAGTAGGGAGTGGATGACTGATAACCATTAACCCACATAGATGTCCCAAACTCCTCTCATTTTTCTCTTTTATGGTTATATAGAAAATACATACCGTTATCAGAACTGTAGGACAGCCTCTTCTTTTTTATCATGAAACACAGCAGAGTACTTAATTTCCTCTCATTAGAGCATTGACTTGCTCCAAGCAAACCAAGTCTTTGTTCCTCTCAAAATAACTCGTAAATTCCTCGAAATTGCGTGTCTTTCTTCCTCCCAATCACGGACCACGTATACTATCACCATATTTCAAATGCTATAAACCAAAAGCATGTAGTAGAAGTTATTACTTCAACAACAAAACTACCAAGACTAGTATGATGTGCTTCAAAGAAACTGCTCTAATGACTTTCCCTATCTTTACTTTTAACAAACTCCCAAAATTTTGGCTTCTGCTCCTTGTAGCGACCTCCTTTTTAGTCACTACTCTCCCCCATGGAGCTAAAGACATCTATGATAGTAAAGTCACAAACATTGGCGCCATCATTGATGTCAATTCAAGAACCGGGAAAGAAGAGAAAACAGCAATGGAAATAGCAGTTCAAAAGTTCAACAATGGGTCACCAAATCACAAGCTGTC
>Ga0325410_1007563_pt1 | contig 11858 bp, 9 predicted proteins | sample PopdelMetagenome_16_FD_206182 | JGI IMG/M metagenome (GOLD analysis project Ga0325410, IMG submission 206182) | Populus deltoides microbial communities from Bellville, Georgia, United States - Xylem-PdIQD-R3 | ecosystem: Host-associated > Plants > Phyllosphere > Stem > Wood/Secondary xylem... | reverse complement strand
CTCAGTGCCAGCTTTCAAGAAAAGGAAAGCAGGACAGAGAAGAAGGGAAAGAGAAGAGAAGAAAACAGGGAGAAGAAAGGAGAAAGAGGCAAGCAACACAGGAGAACGCCAGACGAACGCAGGCAACGGAGGACTGAAAAAGGGCATCGCCAGCAGACCAGGTAAGCTGTCTTTTATTCCCAGCTTTTGCATGCATTCTGAGTTGCATTTGTTACTGTTCAAGTGAAATTTAATTCACTTGAACAGTAACCGGGCAAGGCATGTGTATTTTTTTTTTTGTGTGTGTTTTTTTTTTTTTGTATTGTAAAAATAGAAATCTATGAAAAAGAGAGCACGTTTTGATACCACGTTTTTTAGACCGTTTCAAAAGAAAAGGAGATTTATGATTTTCTGTCATATTTATTTTAAGGTCTGGTTTTTCTTTTGTATTGTAAAAAATAAAAATCTCATATTTAGAATACCCGGTTTTCGACGCAATGTGACAAATATACATATATAGCAAAAAAATTCTGTTTTTGTGTGTTGCATACGGCCAATACCCTAACATCTTTTTGAATTTCCTCTTAAAAAAAGCAAAAACAAATATTTGAAGTTTTGAAAATGTGTTTTCGCATGGATTTCTTAAACACAAAAATTATTTTCTTGCATTTTTGGATTTTACAACATGTTTGTAAAACTCCAAAGGGTGTTGGCCAATATTTCAAAAAATATAAAAATCTTATTTTGGGGGGAATTTATCTATTATTCACCGCTAATGTTTGGATAAAGAAATCCTTAAAGGACGAATATCCAAAATATTATTGGGAATAATTTATTATTATTCACTGTTAATATTTGGATAAAGAAACCCTAAGTGGTAAATATCCAAAATAATTTTCTAGGAATAATAAGTCATCACACATCCTTGAAAGAAGCCTCAATTATAATTGAGGACATTTCAACTTTTGACTCCATGGTTTACGAGCCGTGAAAGTATGAAATACTAAGGCAAAAGGAGGTTTTTAAAGCGCTCTGAATTTCCTTAGATTTCTAAATCTTCATCCTCCCTACTTGCAATTTACGAGTCGCAAACTCTTGAAATACTAAGGGAAAGATGAGCTTTTAAAGCACATGGAATCTCCTTGGATTTCTACCTTAATAAATTTAGTTTGAATCAAACTTAGAAAAACTGATGAGATTAGAAAACACCAACACCATAGCTATTATAAGGCAAACCAAACACCAAGCAGCTTACTTTAGGTAGGGCGTACTAGGGGTGCTAATATCTTCCCTTTACGCAACCAGTCCCTTGCCTTAGAATCTCTGAAAGACCAGTTAGGTTTCCTAGTGACCATAATACTAGGTGGCGACTCCCTTATTCACAAAGAAAACAAAGACCCCGAAACCAATCGAGGATCGCCGCGCTCCACCGCGAGGGTGCGACAGAGATAATGGAGAGTGATAGGCAACCTACTCCTATAGGAAACAATCCTACGATTGCACAAATGAAATTTTTCAATGAAGAAAAAGCAAAGCGATTCAAAGCTCTTTCTTGTCTTCATAATGCTGTTAGTGAAGACATCTTCATAAGGATCATGGCATGTAAATCTGCCAAAGAAACATGGGATAAATTAAAAGCAGAATTTCATGGTGATGAGAAGTCAAGGAAGATGCAGATTTTAAATCTTAGAAGACAGTTTGAAGGTTTGAAGATGAAAGAAACTGAAACCATCAAAGACTTCTCTTCTCAAATTTCAAAACTTGTGAATCAAGTGAGATTTTTGGGAGAAGATTTTCCAGATTCAAGAATAGTAGAGAAAGTTCTGGTAAGTCTATCAGAAAAATTTGAACATAAAATTTGTTTTTTAGAAGATTCTAATGATTTCTTTGAAATGAGCCTGCAAGAACTGGTAAATGCATTGCAAGCTGTGGAGCAAAGGCAAGCTTATAGACAAGAAGAATCAAGTGAAGGAGCTCTTGTAGCAGTTTACAAGGAGAAGAGCCGGGCTAAGAATTTTTATAGAAACAATCAAGAAGGAGAAAGAGAAAAAGGGAGAGGTTGGCAATCTAATAATTGGGAACAGAACAACAACATCTTCACTAGAGGGAAAAAGAAGAAAAAATATTTTCCTACTTGCAAATTCTGTTAGAAAACAAATCATCTTGAAGCCTGGTGTTGGCTCAAGAATGCACAATGCCAAAACTGCAAGCAATTTGGTCACATCCAAAGATTCTACAAAAACAAAGCAGAAACTGTAAAACAAGCTCAAGTAGCCGAGAGTTCAGAAGTGGAGGAAGATCTTTTATTCATGGCACAATACAGGAGATGTGTAACACAGCCAAGGCAAACGACTCATCATGGCTTATTGATAGTGGCTGCACTAATCACATGACTGTAGATATGAGCTTATTCAAAGATTTGGATAAAAGCTATCTATCTAGAGTCAGAATTGGGAATGGAGACTATGTGAAGGTTGAAGGAAAATGAGCAATTGAAGTAGAAACAATGCCAGGAACAAAAACTCTAAAAATTATGCTTTATATACCTAAGATTAATCAGAATCTAGTTAGTGTGGGACAATTAATTGAATCCGGCTATTCAATATTCTTTAATGATGGAGTGTATGACATTAAAGATAAAAAGGGAGTGTTATTGCTCTCTGCTAAAATGATGAACAGAAGTTTTAATGTTGATTTGAAAAAAGTATGTTTGAGTGCTAACACTTGTGAAGACAATGAGTCTGTTCTTTGGCACAAACAGTTGGGACACTTCAATTATGCAACTTTAAAAAGGATAGCTGACCTACATATGACTTACGATTTATAAGATATACAAGAACAAAAGAATATTTGTGAAGCTTGTCAATTAGAAAAGCAGACTAGAGTTATGTATTCAGAGCATTGTCAAAACTACAGCTGATACATACAGATGTGTGTGGGCCGATGCATAATGAATCTTTGAATGGTTCAAAGTATTTTCTTCTATTTGTTGATGATTATAGTAGGTTTTGCTGGGTTTACTTTCTAAAATCAAAAACTGATGGGAAAGCTTATAAGAGTTTAGTTGGGAGTTTGTTGTATTTAACTGCCACACATCCAGATATTTTGTTTGTTGTCAACTACCTCTCCAGGTTCATGCAAGATCCAAGTCAAATACATTTTGTGAAGTCTAGCTCTGTCAATCTTGTTGGTTTTTTTTACAACACTGGGGTGGAAGTGATGAAGGAATGATGAGCACCTCAGGTTATTGTTTTGCTTTGGGAAAGAGTATGTTTTGTGGGAATTCAAAGAAGCAGTCAGTGGTGGCACACTCCACGGTAGAGGCTGAATACATAGCTACATATGTGGCAGCAAAACAATTAATTTGGCTAAGGAAGATGCTAAGTGATCTAGACTGCAATCAACAAAATCCCACAGAATTGTTCTGTGACAATACGTCAGCTATAACTATTTCAAAAAATTATGTCTTTCATGACAAAACCAAGCACATAAAGATCAAATTTCATGTTGTTAGGCAGTTTCAGCAAGAAGGGTAGTAGAGCTACGTTACTGCACCTCTAAAGAACAGCTAGCAGACTTGTTTTCCAAGCCGTTAGCCAAAAACAGGTTTGAAGATCTGAGGGGAAGAATTGGAATGTGTAGCTTTGGAACCAAGGAGGAGTGTTGAAGCCTGGTACCAAAGCTGGAACAGGATTATCTGTTAGCTAATAGCATTATCTAGATTAAGATGTTTCTTTCAATTCATTTGTTTAAGTTTATCTAGGATTAGACTAACTTATTATACAACTCCTTAAATAAAGGAGATCATAGTTGGTATGTTTCTTCAGTTTTTCATAATTCTGTAATATTTGTTTCCATCTATAAATAAAACATTGGGGATGACAGTAACCTATCGAGACATTTTCTGCTCCTTGTTTTTTCAAATGAAAAGAAGGTAGAGAAAAATGCAGACTCAAATTCACAACACCCATTTTCTTTCCATTGGAACACTTTAAATAGTTTATTAAATTTATAATGATCTGATTACTATGCATATATAAAAATCAACTTAATGATCAATTCTCTATAATTTCAGCATGACTAAAAACATCCAAACTAATAAACTATTAATTATTTTAGTCATTTTAATAAACATTTTAGTTATGAAGTCACCAAACATTTTGAACAATTCATATTGATGAATTACCATGTAATTTTAGATTTTTTAACTTATTAGTTACTTATTGTAAAGCATGCTATATATCTCTTAGAATTTTTATTTAATATAATTATGTCAAATTCATTTTGGCTTGATGTATAATATAAAATATTCATGGCTTTAACATCTATAAAAAGTAACTTTTTATCGTTATCCGCATATTTACTTATAGTTTTAGAAATTTCAATTCCATTTTCAATTTTTATAGGTCTATGAGATCTATTTTGTATGGATAGCTACAAATTAAAATAAATAGATTCATGATAAATTATCATAAAACAATTTATTAACTACTCCTTGGTGCTAGCAATGTAATTGTAATATTATTTTTCAAACTTACTCAATCTCTGATTCTTGAAAGCACAACTAAGAATAAATGACGAACTAAAATTTTTATGTTACTCTCTGTAAGAATTTTGAGTCAAGAAATGTAAAAGAGAAGAGTTTTAAAAAGATTGGAAGTTTTCTTCATTATCAAAACCATGTCAAAATTGTCTCTTTTTATAGATAATTTTGACATTTAATTTTAACATAACTTTTAAGACAAAAGATTACAATTTTCTAGTTTAAAAGTATACGATTATATTTCAAGTAGAGTTTTAACAAACACAACTTTTCATTCACACCCTAACAATCCCTCCACATGATAAAATAAAATACGAAGTAGACACGAAAATAAAATACAAAGTAGATACGAAAATAGAAAGTAGGAGCGAAAAGTCATTGCATTGAGCAAGATAGCTTTTGAACTTGAACCTTCCATAGTTAAAACTATTGGATTCACTCGGCTAACCAGCAATTATGATGTCTTGAGTTGTTTAGCCGTTTGTGTGAAACCAAATAATAGAGATTACACAGTTCATTTTCTTACAATTTTGGTTCTCACAGTTATATTTATTTTGGCCTTGAATGCGTCTTGATTTCAAAAAGCATTAGAGAATTTGCATTTTCAATTCTTATAGAAGTGGCCTCATTTAAAACTCACATATGTGATTCTTATTAAGAGTATCATGTAATACCTCACTTGAATTTCTCAAGCTATAAAAGTCATTAAAAGCTTAGCTTATCCTATTTTTGCTGCTTATAGCACTTTATATAATATAAAATGGGTAAGAGGGATACTATTGAATTGACATATGATTTGGTTGTCTATTTAAACCTAGAACTTGTAATCTCCAGTAGACTAGGTTGGGTTACTATCATGGCAATTCATTGAACTGTATCTTAATCTCATTCTCTTTAATGATTATCGACTTGCTCTATTGTTAAGTATTTTATTAGCGAATCAATGATAGTATTATTTAACTTTACAATATTGGTCAATAAAAATAATCTTATTTTAGATCATCTTACAATATTGACAATTGTGTCAATATATATATATATATATAACTTGCAGTGTTTAATCCTTAACTTGTTATCAAACTCTTTTACATTTTAGAAGGTAAGACGTCACTTTCTTGCTTTTCTTCCGAGCATTGAATTTCTAAACATCTTACCTTTTGTTTTGTTTGTCGCATTGTTATCAAACTCTTTTGCATTTTATTGCAACATATTGCTATGTGTATGGCATGCTTTAATCAAAAAGTTGAGTAATTGATGAATGTTATGCAAGAATATTACAGATTGTTTTTGTTTTCTGCCTCCTCCTTTTCTTTCCCCCACCCTGAAAATTGTCATATTATTTTTGTTTTCAGCCGCCTCTTCTTCCCCCATCCCCGAAAATTGTCAGAGGACACTTTTATGCTTTGAATCAAATCCATCCCAATTCTTTCGCTCATAACTTTATGTGTGAACTGCCGATGTTTCATTTGTCTTCCTTGTTCAGTGCCTTCTTTTTTTCTGTGACATGGTTTTCCCTTTTGCCTTTTATCTTGAACAGCATCCCATAGTATGCCCCCTGAAGTTCAGAATCAAGGGCTGTTTCTCCCTATCCTATTGTCCACTGATCAGTCTCAAGCATGTCAGCAGTTGGTATCACAGAACATGCAGAATTGCATGGCATCTAATGGAGTTCAAAGTTATGCTGGTTTACAAGCGGCACTGCCTCCTGTCTCTGGTGTAACCCAGACTATCCCCAACACTGTTGTCCAGAATCCTAACATGCAGAGTATCCCTGGTGTTTCACAGAACTCAGTGGGGAATTCAATGGGACAAGGGATTCCCTCCACTATGTTTGTCAATTCTCAGAGACAAATGCTAGGTAATGCTCTTTTTGGTAGCTTTATGTGCCACTGCTTCCCCTTATGGCATTAGAAATGCCACTGGTATTGGAACTATTGCAATCACACATGCATTTGTAACCACACGATGCCCTACAGTGCATTGCACCAACTGTTCACCTCTCATAATGGTTCAAGTCAGCAATACTCTTTTAGATAGCTTTATGTGCCATTGCTGCCACTTGTGGCATTAGTAATGCCACTGCTATTGAAACCATTGCAATCACACACGCATTTGTTACCACATCATACCTTCCAGTGCATTGCACCAGCTGTTCACCTCTCATTCTGGATTTATAGGGTCTGTCCGTCAGTTTGAATGATTACATAACGTTTAGATGGAGTTCCTAGAACTCCTAGTCTGAAAAGGACTTGTATTCCTCTGTAGGAAAATACTAATAGTCCTATCTAGAATAGGAAAAACCTAATGAAGCTCGCTATACTTTGGGATAATAAAATACTAAATTGAAAATAAAACTGAGACTTCAGTTTTCCATAATTTTCAGCAAGTGTGAAAATTACAGAAATACCCTTGTATATGGAAAACACACAAAAATACATGAATTCTAATCTTTTGTTGCCCGCATTGAAATTTTTGTAGCATCCCTAGATTCTACAGCACAGACTAGACATGCAAAAGGCGCTGATTGGCAAGAGGAGATCTGTCATAAGGTAATTTCTGTGATTTACTGTTCATTAGATGGAGTTCATGTATGCCATAGTCTTGCAAGATGTCAATGGAAAAAGGTCTCAAGAAAATAAGTGGGACTTATTCCATTGAATCATGACAATATCCAGTATTGTTGAATTTATAGAAAATGAGGTTGAAATTCTGAATGTCTCAAGTCATAGCTGCATGTTTGATAAGGACAATTTTTTTTTGTGCTGAGGAGACCAATATTTGCTGAGCAATTCTATAATGAAAAGTTGGTGACTGATGTTTTAAAAACTTGAGTTAAGGAATGGCTTAGAGTGCATGGAGATCATGTTAAAAGTGAAGCTGTAGAGAAGGCAATCACTCAAATTATGATGGGTGAAGAAGCAGAGGAAATGAGTAGCAGAGCAAAGTTGGTGATCTTCTTGCTCCGATTTCAATGCTTTGATTGAATAACTGAGGTGGGGCATATAATATTTTGTTTATACTTTAGTAGTGGTTTTGGCAATTTATTTTCAGACAACTCTTGAGAGTTGAAAGAGTAATCACACCCGAGTCAATAACCAATCCAAATCAGTTTCCTTCCTAATGATTCAGGAATGAGAAGTCCAGCTTATATATTTAGCCCAAATAACTAATCAAATAGAAAGGCTGAGCTTAGAAAAAGTACACTACAAATTACCAATAGCTAGACAAATAATCATCACAAACTAGGAGCGACCGTCTCCCCAGTAACAAATTCACCTTCTGAAGTTGGAGAATTTGCGAAAACTAGCCACCATAAAATAGTAGCAAGTATCTATGCAGTCTTCGATGAAGTACAACCACCTGCATCGCCAATATGGATTGATGTAGAGAACTGCTGCAATCATCATCACCACAACTGTGTAACATACACCGAAATTGATGTAGAAAAACTCCATGTCTATGAAACCATCATCTCCTTGTTCATCATTAGGCACTGGCTGGGACGGCACTGCTTCCTCACTACAACTGTTTTGCAATGGAGGTCCACACAAGAAAGGATTTCCTTCGTAACAGTTTTCATCGAAGGTCCCAAACTGATATTTTCTCTCGGGTGTCCTACCTGACAAGTTATTGTGCGCCACACTAAAAACTTCCAGTGTGGTAACTTCAGTAAGTTGTGGAGGGATGGCACCATTCAAGTTGTTGTAAGAAAGATCCAAACTCTCAATATGCTTTAGGTTTGAGAATGTTGCAGGGATAGATCCAGTGAGATTGTTGTGTGATAAGTTTAATGACAGTATCTCACTTAAGTTTCCAAATTCTGGTGGGATTGCTCCTACGAGGTTGTTATTGGAGAGATCAATACCAGACATGTAGCTGAGAACTTTCCCCTTGTAACCATAATACATATTTTTAGTTGTAAATTCTATCACTTCTTTTGTAAAGTTAGGAGAGAAAATATTTTCCAAGCTGAGCACACTATCCACTAGTGGTGGACCCATTGTTTCATAATAAGCTTCTTCTATGGAGATTGATCCAAAACCAACGTTGAGAGACACAAATGTTTTCTGGGAACTTTCCATGAAAGTAAGATTGCCCAAACAGGATGGTAGTGGACCAGAGAGCTGGTTTTGTGAAACATCCAAAATGCGTAATTGTTCTAACAAGCATAACTGAACAGGGAGCTCACCATCAAAGTGATTAGCCCTCAGAAGAAGAACACTCAATGATGAAAGATTGCCAATCCAATTTGGAATGGAGCCGGTGAAGTTGTTGTCTCGAAGATCCATCGTAACCAGGGAAGAGCTGTTATAAAAATCATATGTTAATGGACCGCTCAATCTATTTTTGGATAGATGTATATGGATTAGAGATGGTGGACTGAAACAAGATGGTATGTATCCAGTGAAGTTGTTCTCAGAAAGGTCCAAATATAAAAGCTGGTCAAGCTTACAAAAGTCTTTTGGGATCGGACCGTTAAAATGGTTTTTGGACAAATCAACTGCTGTAATTTGTGTAGAATTGACGAACCACCTTGGAAGTATGCCTGAAAATTGATTGTTACTCAAATCCAATACACTCCACACTTTCCACCCATATAATGGAACATCTGATAACTGACCCCAAAAGTTGTTACCGCTTAGGTAGAGAAATTGTGAGGTAGAAGAATTGAACACCGAGGTCGGTATTTGCCCACTCAAATTGTTGTTTGACAGCTTGAGAAACATTATTGTTGTTAGTTGTTCTAGTTTTACTGTGGACAATTGATTGTTGGATAAATCTAAAACTGAAAGAGAGCTAATATTTCCTAAACAAGAAGGAATACAACCTGTGAATCCATTCTTAGCCATCTTTAAGTTGTTTAGATTTGGAAAGATCGAACAAATATCTTTTGGAATTTGACCGTTCATGTTGTTGTTAGATATATCTAATTCGGTCATAGTCGGATATAGGTGATCTGGCAACTGCAAAGTACCAACAAAGGAGTTCTCGCTCAGATATAATTGCTCCATTCGTGTATTGTTCTTAAGCAACCACGATGGAAACATTCCGGTGATGTTGTGGGAGAGACCAAGGGCTCTTAAGTTGTATTGGTAATAGAGGAAGTTGGGTATATTTACATTGAGTGCTTCCGATGTTGGACTACTTGACAAGTGGAAAAAGACTAGCTGGAACTTTGGAATCAAATTATCAAAGGCAGCAGGTTCTTTTACTAGTCTGTTGTTCTCACTAGAGAAGAACTTGAGGCTTGAGTGGTTCAAAAAAGGCTTCATTGAAATAGGAACGTCAAAGAGGTTATTTGATAGTGAGAGGAATTGAAGGGATATGAGGTTGGTAAGAGGACCAAATGCAATATTTCCAGTAAACTGGTTATCAGAAACATCTAATAGTTGTAGAGATGACAAGTTCCCCAAACAATCTGGGAGTGAACCTCCAAAATTATTTCTAGCGAGATCTAACTGCTTCAGATTCTTCAAATCACACCAACCTATACAATTTATCTCGAAACAGTCAAAACAATGTTGAAAGAATCTTTTATTGATGATGTAATTATAGGCGGATGGAGAGTTGTTAATTTACCTTGAGCGGGTAGGGTGCCATGGAGGTCACATTCAGCAACAGACAAAACTTTAAGAGCAGGCAATGCTCCAATGTTCTGGAGAAAGTTTTTTGGGAGAGAAGTATTATACAGATGCAATTCTTCAAGGGTGCTAGAATTGAAGAAAGTCGCTGTGAAAAAGAAAGAAAGAAGAATAGATATGATGAAAATAGTGGTGGTACAGAATAGTCATTCCATTCAATATTATTAATTAAGACTTAAATTAGTATCCTTGAGAGAACTGATATTGAATAGGGAGATGATTTTTGGATAGAAACAACAAATTACCAGAAAAATCCAGAGATTTCGAAAGGTATTGTAAATAATAGAACTTTACCATTGACAGTCGTCGATCCTGTCAACTCATTATATGATAGATTTAAAGACTTGAGATGAGAAAGTCCACGCAGATGTGATAAAATGCTGTCATTGAATATATTATTATGGCTCAGGTCCAGGTTCTCGAGTTTCCCCAAATGTGATGATATGATCTCAAAACCTGCAAGAGAGTTAATGTTTCTAAGAGTAAGTCATAAAGAATGATTCTCAATTTATGCATAAAGAATGACACATGAACGCATATTTAATTATAAAATAGGATATAAAGTCGTTAAAGATGGAAGTTAAGTTATGGATAGACTTCCAAAACAAGATTAAGAAACTTATAATTAAGATCTCATCGGTAATTAAAACAAGAATAATAATCGATCCTAGATAGCAACATAATCGAGCCTAATTTTGCAAAACTAATTAATTTAGCAAAGCTAATTTATGAATATTAATCCATGTAAGTTCAAATCCTCTATCCATCTAGTTAGTAACTTAATTATATAATATATTACGTAACTGAATTCCTCAATCTATTTAGTTAGTAAGATGCTTAGTTGTCACTAATTTAGTAATTATAATTTGTTCCTAACTTAATTCCTCTGTTTTCCCAATTTTATCCATGGCATTAAAGAATTAGAAACTTTTTCACGTTTTATTTCTCAAAGTCCAAATATTTCACCATAAAATCACCCATCACCATTCACCACAGAATATGTGGGTTTTATGTTGTTCTCTTTATTGATAAAACAGTCGAGAGTTTTTCTAATAAAGAAATTGGCTGTCGAGAGTGATTTGTATTGGATAGGTTTTTTGATAGTTTTTATTAAATAGATATAAAGTCCTCATTTTTGTTGATAAAGAAACAATATAATTAAGAGAATGTCATGTGAAGCATTTAGGTAGGTAGAAACTGTGTATTATACCTGATCCTGTCAACATATAATTATCTGATAGATCCAAAGACTTGAGGGATGAAAATCCTGTTAGAGATGGAAAAATGCTATCGTTGTAATAATTCCCTCCTAGATGAAGGTTCTCCAGCTTTTTCAACCTTGATGACAAGACCTTGAGACCTGCATGATGTTCCTCAATAGCATAGAAATGATATGAGAAGGAGAAAAGAAAAGGTTTCGAAGCTAAATAATTAAAAGGTTACCATAGAAGCTACCTCTTGATCCAGCTGTCAACTCATTGCGTGAAAGATCCAAAGACTTGAGAGTGGAAAGGTTACCATTGAAACATGACAAGATGCTTTTATCATTATTAAATCGGTTATAACTTAGGTCAAGATTGCTCAGTTTTGATGATAGGACTTCGAAGCCTGGAAGAGAATCATCAAAGCAAGATAATTGACATTAAACACCAACCAACCAACCTTCATTTATTTTATGATTATAATTAAGTGCA
>Ga0325410_1007562_pt1 | contig 11859 bp, 6 predicted proteins | sample PopdelMetagenome_16_FD_206182 | JGI IMG/M metagenome (GOLD analysis project Ga0325410, IMG submission 206182) | Populus deltoides microbial communities from Bellville, Georgia, United States - Xylem-PdIQD-R3 | ecosystem: Host-associated > Plants > Phyllosphere > Stem > Wood/Secondary xylem... | reverse complement strand
GTATTTTGGATTGAATTTTTAATTTATTTTAGGTCCAAAACCAATAAATTAAATTTATTTTATCATAAAAATCTTTAAATAATGGGCCAGACTTGTTGAAATTTTAATGTCTAATACTAAATTATTGCCATCAAATATGTAACATCAACAAATTCATTATCTTATTGATTGACAATTATTTTTAAGTTACAACACTTATATAATTATTAAATGGCGAATTAGTTAATCAATTAGGAATAATAAATCTCTTATTTTTTTTATTAAAGATAAAAAAAACATAATCAATCAACAAAGATTTAAAAATTAAATTTTAATTAAAATTAAATATAAAAATAAATGTTTTTTAAAAACAGCCAGCATAATCAATAAAAATTAGCAAAAATATTTTTTTAATTATTATTGTTATAATTTTGATTCTACATCCAGTCTTGGAACACGTGGCCAAGCAAGAGTCTTCACATTCTTAGATATGGTTTAAAATCTTATCCAAAAAAAAGTTTGAGTAATCGTATTAGCCTTTTTATTATTTGATTAATTTAGATCAATTATTTTATTAAAAATAACAACTTTTTTTTTTAATTTTAATTATTGATTCGATAAAAATCTAGTAGGAAAAATTTATGTGGAGTTAATATAAAATGCAATCCAAATCAAATTCCGAATCTCAAATGTATTAGATCAATCTACGAAGCGGGGTCGGTTTAACAACAATGCACTAAACTCGCCCAAGGAAAAGATTATTTGGATGCTTTCCTTCTTCCCTGTGCTTGTTTCTCTCTTTCTTCAGGTCAGAAACGCAGAAAAATATTTTGTTCGATCGATATAAAAGGTATATATAACCAGAGCAAACTGAGACACAACTAACGTTTGAGGTATGGATCTTCTTCTAAACCTCGTTTCTTGTCTTGTTGTTCCCATTTGTTTCTTAATACTCTGATACATAATAATTTCTCAGCAGACTCATGGAACTCTAAATAATCATGCTTGGTTATGTTTTGCTATGAATACAATTCTCTAGTCTTAAAGAATTGAATTGAATTGAATTTTGAGTTCAAAACACTGTTTTCTTGGTATGATTTGCAAAATGATCAAAATATTTTTCATTTTGGAATTGTACCATATCATGGATGAGGATGAATCTGACATGCATCTTTGTATTCGTTGGATTTTAGCCGCTCTTTGTAAGTACACACTTCAATCTCTCTGCCAAAACATGACTCAGACAGACAGCAAATGTGAGCATATCACCGTTCACACTGTTACTCAGACTTCTCCATGTCCTATACTCTCATGTGTAGAGAAAGCACCTAAATATGCTCACGTTTCACTTATACCAGTTGCTGATTCAGATCAAAGTTCATGCAATCAACCATCAGCATCCGGGGTCTTGCAAGATGTACACATAGTAAGATTATTGGAACTCTCCTTCCATGCACAAATGGTCTTTTCATTATTGCTATATTCTTCTTGTATATTACATAATCTTCAAAGTTGTTGCAGTATTTGCTGTTTCCTCGAACTAGATTATGCTGGAGTTCTTTATATTGGACAAGTTGATGATTTGGTTATTTTATTAGTCGCCACTGTTGATGGAGGATTTTCTTGAACTTGCTAGAGAAAACACAGAGAAGGATCTTGAAACATGTGGGGTTCTTGGTGCTTTCCTTGTAAGATTCATGTTTTTGTTCATACTCTCTGCAACTGAAATGCTTTCTTTTTTTTTAAAAAAAAAAAAAAAAACTTATCGCATTTAGTCTTTAGGCATTTTAACAAATGTTAATGATTGCTTTTGGTTTGCACATAACATATTTGGTCTTATTCTATTTGGGTTCTAAATGAACTCCTTTAATTTATAAATTTTTCTGTTGTTCCTCTCCTTGCTATTTACAAAGAATTGCTACCTCATTCCAATTGCATATTCTCACGTAAAAATCTGCACTCAATATCTATTTCATTTATGGAGTAACAGCCCCAACTCCCCCCCACCCAACCACTTTGGCTGGGGTATAATCCACCGCTTTTATCATGTATGCATGCTGTTATAGAGATCTTGACTAGCTGGTTATATTCTTCCAATTTTTCCACTAATTAAACTCCTTTCTGTGTTGGTTGTCATTGTGCTACAGCTGGTGCTTATGTTCATAATTCCACCCATCCATTTTCTTGCTGTTTTTGATAGTCTGTTTTCATAATCTTTTGGATTACTGGTCACTAGTAATCATGCTTTGCATTGTTTCCAATCATTGATGCTATACTGGTCCGAGATGTGGAGATTAATTTGAGGTGATGATTTCATATTGAATCTCGTTTCTATGCTATCCTCATGAAATCAGGAGCATGGAACCTATTACGTCACCACTCTAATAATACCAAAACAAGAATCAACATCCTCTTCTGTGAGCTCCCGGAGCCTTTTTACTCTTTTTAATTGGGTTCAAGATGTCATTTGATGTGATGTTTATATGGCCTAATTTCTTAACCAATAACATTGACGACAGTGCGAGGCTTTAAAAGAGGAAGAGTTTTTTGCCATACAGAATGACCGTTCTCTTTTTCCTGTTGGGTGGATTCATGTATGTTTATTTTCCTGTAGTTTTTTTTTCACCTTGTAATCTCAAATATTTCTTCATGAACATGGTATTATAAGTTATATAAATTTTAAATTTTTCTTAAAACTAAAAGTATAATGTTCTGTTTTCAGACACATCCTTCTCAAAGTTGTTTCATGTCATCAATTGACCTACATACTCACTTTTCATATCAGGTAATTGACTAACCTGCAGATCTGTTAGTATAGATTGAGAGTTTTCATTCTTGTTCCTGTGATTGAGCTGCACAGATTCAACTAATCCTTGTCAAGCTATCATTTTTAAGATTGGCAAGGTCAATATTCTGTTTTGTCACAATTAAAGGCCTTCATTTTCTTACACTAGCACCTTTAGATTTGACTCTAAGTAATGGAATATACCCAATTGATGAATATATGCTTGGAATCTCTAGCTTTGGTTCTTGGCTGACAAGCACAGGACCTGTACCTCTCCCCTCTCCCCTATTTGGGGGAATCAGAACTATTGAGCTGAAAATCCATTGGGCCTGGTACCTAATTGTTACTATTAGTTCTCATCTAGTTTTTCTCTGTTTTCCTTGCATGCCGATGAGGTTAAATTTAAAATTTGACTAATTTAGTTGTTTCTGTATGCTTTCAGGCAATGGTACCTGAGGCATTTGCCATTGTCATGGCTCCAACTGATAAGTCAAGGTGTGTAATTCATTCACTGCACTATATGATTAGCCTCTGTCACTATTCAGGGCCATTTTTATTGTCCAATTCTTTTTAAATGGCTTTTTTTAGGCCTCCACAGATATTCTCTATTAACACCCTCTATTTTCCACATAGAATTTATGAACAATCAGTCCATGTTACTGTAGACATTAGTATCTGTTACATATGGTTAATTTGTCTTTGCTGACTTTATTTCACCAAAGATCCCTGGCACAAGTGTCATCAACTCATTCCTCCCCAACTTTCCACCTTGACAAACGCTTATTTTCTGTTTTGCATTTATTCTCTAATTGCTACATAAACTATGAATCTTGTATTTCTAAATTTACTTTCGGATCTTCAGGTTGAGCACTTTGAAGGTAAAACAATAGGAAACAAGGCATTGATTATCTGTTTACTAATTCATGTACCAGTCCATTTCAAATCACGAATCAGCACAATTCAATTTCACCTAGTGATTCAGTTAATTTTCAAACAAACTATGTTCATGTTTAGAAAGTTTAAAGAGAAAAAGCTACCGAGGTATCAAAGTATGAACAAGGCACATAAGATCAGCCATGTCATTTGCAGAAATAAAAAATACTTCCCTGTAACAGCAGAAATATTGGCATGATAAAATTTTACAATCCTTTAATGTTTAACAACGTTTACTCCTGCAAAACCTAGATGCTTAAAAGGTAAACAAAACAAAAGCAGATGGTTCTATATATCCATGTGGAGCGGATCGCATTTAGTTCCATGCACCACTTGATTTTGGAATGCAGGAGCTATGGAATATTCAGGTTATCTGACCCAGGTGGGATGAGTGTTCTGAAAGAGTGTGAAGAGTCAGGGTTTCATCCTCATGGAGAACCAGCAGATGGGAGCCCCATTTACGAGCACTGTGCCAATGTATACACAAATACTAATCTGAGGTTTGAAATCTTTGACTTACGCTGATCTATCTTATTGGTCTACAACTGCATGTGCATGGCGGCACAGATCCAGGGTTCAAGTTAACACTAAAATGACCCTAGCCACTACTTGCAGCAAATATGGGTTGAGGTCTTGAGACATGATACCGGGGAATGCAGATATATATATGAATTGAACCCGCGCTTTCCTTTTTAAGTATATGTAGATGGTAATGTTTGTGGTTTCTGGCTGTCATAATAATGAGTTCATGACTGTTCATGAAATCAAGAGATGAATGCTTCCTCTTTAATATGTGTATCTTGATCAGATTATGCCCAGTGTTTTCCTGATTTTATTGACCTGCAGAATATGAATATATATTTTTTACTGGATGACTAGACTTATGCCACCTTCAATATAAACTTATAAAGCGTTCAATCACAAATTATATTTTGGTATTTTGTTTGCTGAATTGTTTTTATACCTTCGGCTCTTAGGTTCAGACACACAGGCAGACCCATGTACTAGATTTAAAGAGAGAGTAAGAGCATTGAGAGGGTTAAACTCAGGAGTGTTGATTCATATTAACATGTCATATTCAGGATGTATTAAGTTACTGATGTCTTCGAGCATGAGTTGTATAGTTAGTGTTAAATCTTCAAAGATTAATTTATCATTAAATTTTAATCAGCACATTAAGCAAGGTAGCACAACACAATTCACGGTGAGTCAGTGACCACTTTTAATAAACAGTTCATGTCAAGTTGATATAATTATGGAACTCAAATTTCTCATAAAAATAATTGTTTTGATAGGGGCTCAAGAAACTTTTGCTAATAATGTTGGCTTCCGCATCTAGCAGTAATGTTTTCGAAACCCCCATTACATTGGACAGTCTAATTGTTTGTGGTTATGGCTATTAACAGAGATGAACACTTGCTCAACAGAAGGATTCATGTAATCATGTAAGAGAGATGCCAATAATGGAGCACAATCTCTCTTAACAAACCAGCTATGTCTTGAGTAGTAAGCAGGTGTTGATTAAGTATTAACATAAATTCTAAAAAATCCTAAGTCTAATCAACTTCAACTTTACAAACCTCTAGATTTAGAAACTAGTCTAAAAAGGATGAATGTTCCTGCTGAGATCGCTAACGTTAGTGAAAAAACCAAAGATATCCTGCCGGTATGGCAAATATGATTTTTGTTTATCCCCGTCCTTGATCGCTCTGTTCCTCAGGTAATGCAGTTCGTGTGCTGACGACGACGACGAAGACACCCTTTTACTGCTCTGCTCTTTTCTCTTCACAACCACCACATCCTTCTTCTTCGTCTTCTTCTCAGTACCTATCTTTTCGGAAGTAGCAGCTGTTGTTGTTGTTGAAAGATGTTTAGAAGTAGAATCTTCATGATTTAAGAAGACGAAGGCATCCTTTCCATCACTGTTACTTCGAAGAACAAATTCTCGAAACCTCCTTAGCTTCGAGAACCCCGTGGAGTTGCTCTTCCTGCATGCCTGTTGATCCGGCAAGGCTTTGCTACGCCCTGTCCACACGCAGCTCGGTCCATCGGCTTCGTTGCGTTCTTCCACGAACATGAACGGACCTCCTCCTGCTGCTGCTGCTGCTTTATCATCATCAATGAACAGGGGACCACCATCTCGGTTGAATAAAGGGAAAATGGGCCTGATCTGCCCGTTTTGGAATATATCATCAGCTGATATCAGCGATCCCGATGGGTTTGTGCATAAGAAACTAAACTCTTCTTCTTCTTCTTCTTCTTCTTGATCTCGCACTACTGGTGGTGGATGTGGATTCTTGTCGTAAGAAAACAGCTCATTTTCTGCAGACTCGGTTGCTGCAGTAATGGAGCGTTCATTAACCTTCGGACTCACCTGCATTACTCAACCACTCGGAAAAATTCAATTATCTCTCTAGGAATTCAATTTCTTGTTCGAAAGAGAAAGAAAGAGGTTGGCTCGTACTTTAATCTTTCAATAAATAAATAGAGGTAGGTAGATGGAGCCAGTTTTATTTATTGACCAAAGACTAAAATGAAAAGGCGCGTAAGAAGCCGAGTGCCGATTTGTTCTGTGGGTATCCCGAAATATCGCTAGTACTTTCGATCCATCGACTATTCTTGGAGTTTACCTGTATCCCCCGCAAGTAAGCGTGTTTGTTGACTTCTTACTAATTGTTTTTTTAAGAACCTTTCACCACTTTCCAATCTAGTCCAAATTACTAGAAGTACCTAGTTATTGACCAACGTTTCGTCACTTTTTTTAATAAAAAAGTTAATGTAGGGCTTTTTATCAATTGTGAAAAGTTGATCTGTGTTTAATAAAATAAATCTTGAATTATAATATGAAGAACAAATAATCTACTGGTTTTTTGTCAATTGTGAAAAGTTGCCGTGTGTTTAATACAATAAATCTAGAATTATAATATGAAAAAAAAATAATGTAAACAAATAATGAACTGGTGTTTTGTCGGTTGCGAAAAGTTGATGTGTATTTAATAAAATAAATCTAGAATTATAATATGCAAAAAAATAATGTACTGGCTTTTTGTTAATTGCAAAAAGTTGATATGTAATTAATAAAATAAATCTAGAATTATAATATGAAAAATAAAATATACTGGCTTTTTGTTAATTGCAAAAAGTTGACGTGTGTTTAATAAAGTAAATCTAAAATTATAATATGAAAAAATAAATGTCAAAAGAAGTTTTTAACATTAATTAAAAACTAAATCAAGAAGTTAAGAGATAAATATAGATCAAAATATATGATCTCGTGCCATGAGAAGCTCTTTAAATTTTTTTTGTCTAATTATATGAAATAATTTTTTTGGTAAAAAAATAATAATTTAAATTATATTGAAATTTTTTTTTAATTATAATTCCTCATTTTCTTATTAATATTTTTTTTCTAACAAAAAAATATAGTCTTTTGAGCTATGTTATTAACCGAATAAAAATTGAAAGCAATTAAATAAATATAAAAAAAATTGAATCATTTGAAATAAGGATAAAAAGGCACTTATTCATATTATTAATGCAATTTCTCTGTTTTTTTTAACATTTATTTATCAATATAATTGTTTTCTAAATAAAACCTTATCAGAATTATAAAAAAGCAAGTTTTAATAAAAATATAAAATGCTTATGCTTTGATAATTTTAGCACTCTATAATATTTTTGTTAAATTGAGTGGCTGATATGTTGTTTGTATAGGCAGATGAGATATCGTCTACTATTCCACATTTCAGCTATTGAAGAGTCAAGACTTGACTCTTAAAGTCTAAAAAACTTATTTTCAATATTTTTTTTACCCGAAGACATCCAAGAAAGACCGTATAGACCTCAATAAACTCATTTTTTAACATTAAATCACCAATTAATCCATCAAACAATAAAAATTAACCCGAATCAAAAAGAATTTTTGAAGCCCAGTCTATTTATTTTGGCAAGATGAAAGATTAAAAACATCTAAATAGTACTTTTCTCGTCATACAGAACCCAATTATATTAATCCAACAAACAATAAAAACCAAAATTGTCTTTTTTATAGCTAAAAAGTGACCAACAGACAACTTAATCTCTCCTTTTCTATTTTTCAGTAACTTTCCTTATCATCTCTCAAATTCAAGGACTAAAAATAAACAAAATAAAGTTTTGAACCAAAACTAAAAATTATGAAAAAAAAGGACCAAAATTTTAAAAAACCGCACCTTACGAACAATTAGTAAAAGGAAAAAAAATATGCTATTTATGTCAAATTTGATCCCTGAAATTTTAATTACTTTTAAACAATAAAATTGAATTCTATTATACCAAATTGAGAAACAACATAATGTCATTATATCTTTTTCAAGACAACGAGAACTTCATAGCAAGCTAATAAAAATAAATTATCATCCTCAAATCCTAGTAAATGTAATGTATAAGGATGAAATTAAAAAAAAAATAGAGATGAAAATAGAAAATGTTTCACAAAAAAAAAGAAATAAAAAGAAAACATTGTTTCAATCCATAGTATTTTCTTCCATAATCTATGTGAAATCAATCTTATTAAGTTTTTTTTTAAATATAATTATAGTTTTGTTTCCATTAATAACAATCTCTTTGTTTCTTTCTTATTAGCACATTGTTGAATTATCTCCAATTTAGGGATTTTGCTTCCCCAAATGATATTATTACCATAGTTGTTAAATCTAGCTTGATCTAATGAGTTGGTTTTGAAATTTGGTGACTCAAAACCTGACTTGGGGTTGAGGTTTAACTTGAACCTGAAAAGATAATGACACAGTGTGTCATCACTTAAAATTTACCCCTTATAAAAACAAAAAAATTGCATTAACAAATTTATAGGTAAAATTTGGCAGATTTTTGAAGAAAAAAACAACTATTAAAAGATAATCAAAATAAAAAAAAAGTGAAAAACACAATTAGGGATAAAATTAGACAAATAATGAATTTTCAAAAAGCAATGACCGGAAAGAACAATTACAAAAGGCTAAGGATAATCTTGAGGGACAATTAGAGGTTTAATTGAAAAAAAAATTGAATAAAAAAAGGTTGAAATTGGTAGAATTGCATGAATTAAAAGACTAGGGACCAAAATAAAAAATGTGGAAAAGTTTAATGGTCATGTTAATTCAATCAATGACTTTATTGAAGAAGAAATTGAAATTTAGAGTTAATTTAACAAAGAAAAAAGAATTAAATGACCAAAGAGCAAAATAAAAAGACATTAAAAGTAAAAGGGTTCTATTTGTTCGAATTGGGATGTAATTAAAAAGAAATTTAAGACTAAAAGTCATTTTGGCTAAAATTATGAATTAAAGGACCAAGAACTACACTGTAAGATGCGTAAAAATATGGGGACCAAATCAAGTTGGAACATGAGTGAAATTGAAAAAAAAAAAAACTTAAAGGAAAAGGTTCGATTGTGAGTCGAATTGAACATGTGCATAAACTAAGGACTAAAATAAAAAAAGGCGTTAAAGTTCTAAGTCTAAATTAGACTATTTAAAATGATGTCGTTTATTTTCAATCCAAAACCCTAAATTAACTCAAGACAAAAATGACATCGCTCAATATAATAATAAAAAACAGTGAGTTTCATAAGAAATGATGTTTCAATAAGTAAAAAGAAGAAAAAAACAAAGTTATTTTAGACAATACTATTCAGTGTCTTCTTCCCCTACCCAACCAGTTCACGAGAGTCAATCTTACCTAGTACCACTCTTCATGCCTTTTTTATGCCCTTTATCCCTCAACAATCAAGACAAACAACATACCTAATCCTTCCATTAAAACAATCTTTGTAATCCCAAGATAAAATCTTGTAATTTTCAACCCCAAATTGGTTACAACTACAACAACAAAACAATCATTGCCCCTACCATTAAAAAACTATAGACATATGAGCTCACCACTTTACCAGCCTAGGATTTAGGCAAGAAGAAACAAAAATTTTAAAGAATGACTGTGATGGCTTTTTAAAGATCAAGGGTGTTGATCTTGCCAGCAAAAAGACTTAGAGATTTCTATTTTTAGCTATAAAAAAGATCCCTAAAACCCTTTTCGGACTAGGAATAACAGGGTAGAAGAGTGGAAAGAATAGAAAAAAAGAAAGGGAAATAAATGAAGAGAGAGAGAAAAAGAGAGAAATAGAGAAAATACGAAAGAAAGAAAGAAAAAAGAAACAACAAGGCAGGAAATGGTGGCGGAATAATAGGAAAAAAAAAGAAAAAAGAAGAAACTTTTGAATATGAGACCTACATCTTCTTCTACAAGGGTAGCCTAGCCATAAAATCCTTTCTAGCCTTCAATGAGACAACCATGAACTCTAAAAAAAATACCTAGAAGGGCTCAGTAATAGTTTGCACACCACAACAACATTTCCAGGTGTCAAAACCAGTCTTGGTTTTGACAAAAGCAAAAACTAAAAGTAGTGGAGAACTCATTTGGGTTAAGGATTTTCTGAGCATACTCTGATCAAGTCAGAGGAGTTCTATGTAAACCTCAAGGTTAAAATTCTAAGAAAAGATTGTCTAAGTTGAGTCCTTGTGAGGAGATATTGTCTAAGTTGAGTCCTCTAATCATCATCCTCCGTTAATATTTGTATGATTACCCTTGCATATGTTTCCTCTTTTGTGCTATTTTTTCTACTACTTTAAACCATACATCATGAGATACTTTAAACCCTTAGTTTGTTTAATAAACCTCTCCGACTTATGGGGGATTATGGACAGGTGCCCCTCTCCATGTTTATTGTTATCCCAAGTTATTTGTTTAGTGGTCAAGGTACTTTCCTCAATGTCCTCAACAACCCTAAGTAATCCAAGGTTCTCTAGTAGACGGGCATCAACCCCCTAGTCCTTAGCTTGATCCTAATTGATCCCGACCCCCTATAAAACCTTTAATTTCTGGTGTTCCTGGTCTAAATGTAAAGTTATTAATGCAAGCTATATGTTTCCCTTTCATCGTATCCTATCTCTACAAAGAACGCTAAGTATGTGTACATTACCTCAAGATGAGTCCTTTTAAACTTCATTTCACGCTAAGTTACCACGCTCCATGACAAGATCAAACATTCCATGTGATTACTTTCCACCAATAATACACTCATGTCAGAACATCTTAGAAAAATGTTGTGGAGAGAAGTTTTAGAGAGTGGAACTTCAAATGTGAAATAAAATGTCTTAGAGAGAAGTTTTAGAGATATCCTTTTTTTTTTCTTGCATGGAGAAAAAATAGGTATATTTTTTAAGTTTCCACAGTAAAAATACTATAAAGACTTGAAGGGTTACTGATGAAACATGATTTATCATTATTTTTAGAAAAATACTTTTTAATTGGCCCAAACCTGTTTTAACTACAACCCAGGCCCTGAAGGGACTTTGAAAACATGATTTGAACCTAAATCGTGGTGATGGGCCTAAGCACCAGGCATACACCAACATCTGTGGGCTTGGATGTAACACCTGAGCTTAGTCGCTGGGCACGTACCCAACACCCTAAGCTTAGGTAACACACCCGAGCCCAAGTGCTAGCCTACGCCTAGCGCCTCTATAGGCTTTAGCATGACATTCGATCTCAAGTTCCGAGTGCATGCTCAGCACACCATGGCCTTAGACCTCACACTTGAACCCAAGCACGTTGCCAAACATTCTTGGGCCCAGCGTGTGTTCTAACTCCTGTTAGACCTGACTTTGTGACGTGAACCCAACACTTTTCTTCTTAAAAGTTTTTTTTTTTATCAAATACTTATCTTTTTGCCTAGACTCTGCTCAATGTGCACCCCTCTTTAGGTGTATAAGAGTCTTTTTATGACTTGCCAAATTTTCATCTCATTAATACAATGTAAATGATATTTATCCATCATTAATGTTTGTGTCATACATATTTACTTATCATTAATACTACAAGGATAAAATGGCTTTCCAATCCTCTCCCTCAAGCAAAAGGACAAGGTTCACAAGGCATAAATATTGTATGAATCATCCAGGTAAAAAATTTAAATTTTCATTCTCAAACATATATATATCATCTTCTTACAAAGTATTAATTTCATACCAAAAGAAGAACAAACAATTTTATTCTTAGAATTTAATGCTCTTTAGCATATTCATTACATTTTTCCTCTACAAATATATTAACTTAAGCATCTGATG
>Ga0325410_1007560_pt1 | contig 11862 bp, 8 predicted proteins | sample PopdelMetagenome_16_FD_206182 | JGI IMG/M metagenome (GOLD analysis project Ga0325410, IMG submission 206182) | Populus deltoides microbial communities from Bellville, Georgia, United States - Xylem-PdIQD-R3 | ecosystem: Host-associated > Plants > Phyllosphere > Stem > Wood/Secondary xylem... | reverse complement strand
GTGTGTGTGTGTGTGTGAAATTACACTGCACTGCTTGTTAATGTAGTATTTTCTTTTCAATCCCAAAATCAACGATAACAGTTAGTATAAATTATTAGATACATGACCAGCACGATATCCCAGGTTAATAGTTTTTGTATAAAAAATATTAAAAAAAATTAAAATTTAAAAGTATTAGGTTTTTTTAAAGTTATATCTAAGAGTTTTGGGTGTGGCTGTAACGCCTAACTCAAGAATAATATTTATAATATTAATAATAACATTAAACTTGCATGACCCAAGTTTAAATTTAACGTGTCATAAAATTATGTTAATTAAATAGATTAATTTAAAAAAACAAAGAAAAAAAACCAAAAGAAAGAAAAAAATTAATGAAGAAAAAGAAAAAAATCTGAATTAACCGGGTTACCCTTCAAACCAGGTTAACCCATCAAACCTTGGATTTGTGTCGTGAAAGTTTGATAACTAAATAGAAAAAAATTTTGACAGGTTAACACAAAATTAACTGGGCTAACCCGTCAAACCAGGTTAACCCGTCAAACCCGGGATTTGTGTCATGAAAGTTTGATAACTAAATTAAACGAAAAAAATTAATTAAAAAGAAAAAAAAAAAAGGAATCAGCCTTTTCACTGTGGACTCAGTATGCAGTCTCCAATTAAAGACATAAAAACAGCAAAAAAGCAAAAAGAAAAAAAAAGCTAAAAGTATCAGTCGATAACTAAATAGAAAAAAATTTAATATTGATGAACTAAATTAAATAAAAAAATATTAAATAAAAGGAAACAATAAAAGAAAAAAAACTAATGAAGAAAAAGAAAAAAAATCTAAATTAACTGGGTTAACCCGTCAAATCTGAGATTCATGTCATGAAAATCTAATAACTAAATAGAAAAAGATTTAATATCAACAAACTAAATAAAAAAATTAATTAAAAAAATAAAAAAAAAAGCATCAGCTTTTTCACTGTAGTCCACAGTAAAAGACATAAAAAAACAAAAACTAAAGGTTTCATCTTTTTCACTGTGAACTGCATATAATATTAAAAGATGAAATCAAAAGAACAAAACTAATGAGAAAAAAGAAAAAAAATCTGAATTAACCGGGTTAGCTCGCCAAATTAGGTTAACCTATCAAACCTGAAATTCGTATCATGAAAGTGTGATAACTAAATAGAGAAAAGATTTATTATTAATGAGATAAATTAAAAAAAGATTAATTAAAAAGGAAAAAGCAAAGAGAAAAAAAAAACTAATCAAGAAAAAGAAAAAAATCTGAATAAACTAAGTTAACCCATCAAACCTGGGATCCATGTCATGAAAGTCTGATAATTAAATAGAAAAAATTTAATATTAAGAAACTAAATTTAAAAAAATAATTAAAAAAAGAAAAAAAAACTAAAGGCATCAGGTTTTTCACTATAAACTGTACTGTGCAATCCACAGTAAAAGGCTTAAAAAGGAAAAGAGAAAAAAAACAAAGGCACGCGCCACGGGTTAAATTTTTTTTCTTGCATAAAAAATATCAAAAAATACTAAAATCTAAGAGTGTTAGGTCTTTCTGCAAAGATATGCCCAAAAGCCTTTAGTTTAGTTGCAACGCTTGACCCAAGAGTAATATTTATAATATTAATAATAATATTGAATGTGAGTCTGACTGTAAGATCGTGTCATAAAAGTGTAATAATTAAATAGATTAGTTAAAAAACAAAGAAAAAAACCAACAGGAAGAGAAAAACTAATGAAGAAAAAGAAAAGAATCTGAATTAACTTGATTACCCTTCAAACCAGGTTAACCCGTCAAATCTAGGATTCGCGTCATGAAAGTTTGATAACTAAATATAAAAACAGATTGACGGGTTGACCCGTCAAGCCCGGGATACGTGTCATGAAAGTCTGATAATTAAAAAGAAAGAAACTTAACATTAAAAAACTAAACTAAATGAAAAAAAATTAATTAAAAAGAAAAAAACAAAAAACAAATTCCGGGTTAACTTGTCAAACTTTAAAAAAAGCAAAAAAAAAAATTCCGGGTTAACTCGTCAAACCAGGTTAACCCGTCAAACCCGGGATCCGTGTCATGAAAATCTGATAACTAAATAAAAAAAATTAACATTAATAAACTAAATTAAACAAAAAAAAGTTCATTAAAAAAACACAAAGAAAAAAACAAAACGAGAAAAAATAAAAAATGAGAAAAAAAAGAAAGAAGAAGACTGCTCAGCGTTTCACTGTGGACTTGCACAGTGAAACTCTGAGCAGTTTTAGTTTATTCTTAATAAAGTACTAAAAACCAGCAAATCTTAGGGTTTCCCAAAAAGTTAAGGGTTTATATTCTCTTTTTAATCATTAGAACTCTATTATTAAATTAGGGTACAAGATAAATAATTTATTTTTTTTTATTCTATAATATACTTAGCTATGTTACCTGAGTTTTTGTTGTGGATCCATTAAAAATTTTGTATATGGAGGTTTTTTCAATATATTTTTATACTTTAAAAAATTTAAATGCAAATCAAAAGGTTTATACATATATATAATCAAATAAATTATGAACTATATCTGCTAATAAATAAATAAATAATCATTAACGACATTTAAAAATAAAATATGAAAAACCGAGAGATAGATGTAGAACAAGATATTTAATCTTGCAAGATGGATCATTTATCCAATCATGTTTGCTAATTTTTTTTATTAAAACATTTTGTATTTAATCAAACGATAATAAAAATAGACAAACATATTAAATTGATTGAATAAATCATATATAAATAAAAAATATAGTTCATCTATACAAAAGATAAACAAAAAATCATTTGGGATTGAAGCTGATTATTTATTTTCAAAAATAATATTAGAAATATCTTTTGAAAATAAATATTATTTATTTTCAAAAATATAGTTCATTTATACTAAAGATAAACAAAAAATCATAGATGAATAAAAAACTTCTTTGAAAATTAAATGCATAACAAAAAAATATCATAATTTAAAAAAGGCTCTTTAAACAAAATAAAATAAAGAAGTTGTATAAATATAAATATAAATATAAATATAAATATAATTAAGTTTTTCTTAAAAAAAAGGCATCAATTGAAATAAAAAAGAATTATAAAAAAAAGGCCAGACGCAGCTGGATTCAGTAAGTCAAGCCAGCTCTCTTGGCCCATTTCATTAGAGCTGCGTGATTGGGTTTTTTGTAAAAAACAAATTGCACCTGGGTGGAAGACATATCGTCTGTCCTATTTTTTTGAAAAAAAAAGACAATGCATTGTCTATTTTCCTTAGATTTCAGCCACCGTGATGCCCGAAAAATCATGGTTTATGTTCTTTTGATCCAAAAACCTGTTTTCAACCCGTTTTTAACCCAAAATACTTATAAAAACACCTTAAAAACCATGATAAAGCTATCCATGACCTAAAAAACGAACTTAACTCGAAACCAAAAACCACCCCAGGCTAAGATCTGTTTTTTCATAAACTTTTAAGGTACAAAAACACTTAATATAAACTCCTCTCATCAAATGGAACAATTTGACACAATTATCGTTTATTTTGGCGGCCTAAATCGATGTCAATGATATGTTTCTCTTTCTACTACTGGAATTTGGTTATCTCTCTCTCCTCTCTTAACCAAGGATAAAAAAATGATAAAAATAAAATTTTGTACTAAAATAGAATTAGAAAAATATCAATGGATCAAAATTGTATAATTTACATGATTTTTAAGTTGGGGAATCAAATTGTATTTTTTTCAAAACTTATAGCATGGCCATATTTGCCATATATTTTTTTTATCCCTCCTCTTCTAATTCTATCATTTCATAAGAATTCAAAATGAATTACTTTTTAATTAAGACTAAATTGTCTAAAAAAAATTAAGGATCAAATTAAATAATATACGAGGAGATAAACAGTAAAAAGTAAACAGTTAAAATCCACACCATTTAGATTATAGGTAATGGATTAATTTTAATATTTTTTAATTTAATTTTAATGTTTTGATAGGACTGAAAGATGAATTTAATCTGACGAGAAAATCAAAAGGCACCAAAAATTAATTTACTAATGCAATGAGATCGTAAATTCACGCTTATTTAGGTGAATTTTGAAAACGAGGACACCATGTTTTCAAAGGCGCGCTTAAGGTATATTTTGAAGCGATGTTGTTAATGTGTTTTTGTTTTTTAAAAATAAAATTAATTATTTTTTTATGATTTTAAAAATAAAAAATAAATATTATTTTAATATATTTTAAGTAAAAAAAAAAACCTTTTAACATAACATTAAACACACTTTTACCTGTTTGAAAATACAATAATTTTTATTTTTAGATATTTTTAAATATATGTTTGTTTTTAAAAATTATTAAATTAATGTTTGTTTGTTTTTTTATATAATTTTGATATACTAAAAATAAAAAAAATAAATAATTATTTTAATTATTATTTTTAAATACCATTTACTATTTTACTAAAACAAATCTAAATTCTAGTCAAAGCTAAGTTTTATTTGAATTGTTTCTTAACCATAACTCAATCTTTAACAGGATTAGTGTCTACTTAGTTTCTAAAAATTTTAAATTTTTTTTATTAAAAATATATATTTTTATTTTTAAATTATTTTGATGTGCTAATATAAAAATAATTTTTTAAAAATAAAAAAATAATTTTTTTAAAAAATATTTCTAAATAAAAAAATACTTTAAACAACAAGGGAATTGCTATCGCAATTTTACACTAGAAGAGAGTGTTTGAAAATACAGACTAACTCGCGTTCTAAAAAAATTAAAATATTTTTTTATTAAAAATTAATTTTTTAATATGTTTTGAATTATTTTAATACACTAATTTTAAAAATAATTTTTTAAAAATAAAAAATACTATTTTAATATAATTTAAAATAAAAAATAATTTAAAAAACAATAACACCCATATCTCCAATCTTACAACTTAGTAACATAGTAACAGTCATTTAATATTTTCTGCGTTCATATGAGCACCACCCGTGAAGCGATACTTATTGACAAGGCTCTTGCTTCCATTCAACAGGGGGGGCTTCATTGCGGCGATAAATCAAACACCTGAACAACTATTATTTTAACTCAAAAGCCAGTATCCGCGGGCACAAAATCTCGTGAGTAAGCAGTTCCTGCTTTGTCTCTTCTTTTTAAAATTACTGGTAGTTACCATGTTCTTCTTACTCGTTAAAGTGTCTGTCTTTTTTAATTTCATGAGCCATGTCTTTTACTTGAATCTGGGTACTTGACAGATTATTTTGTCAGAATTTGTTGCTTTGACGTTAAGTGTTTTTTTAAACTTAGATTTGACAAAAGAAAAAACCCAGAAAGTGTGTGAATCAATACATGTAGGAATTATGTTTGCATGAGATTTGTTCTTGTGTAACTTTCCACTGTGGTTTCATGGTCAATTTTGCATGTGATATCATGCATTTATCTATGAATAATGTCTTTTTCTGAAAGTTGTAAGCTTTGAATGATTTTGACAGATTTTGCTCTCTTGGGCCTTTGTTCTGTTCAGTTTTTGGCTACAATGGGAAGGTTTCCCTTTTGTAAGACTTGTGAGTTTTAGAGCTACATGATTTTGCTCTTGCTAGTAGTGCAAATTACTGAATTATGACGAACAATCATTGAAAGCTCAAAAAACTTTATGGGGTTTCTTTTAAATTGTGGATGCATGTATTTATTTGTAAATCCTGGCCTTAGTGTCTTCTTTTCACACTAGACATGTTACTGGTTTGCATATAGTTGATTAAAATTTTGCTCCTTCTAGCCAGGATGCTACGTACAGTTCTGGTTTGTTGAAAGAATGTTCCCTATTGATTATACAAGTGTGTTTTTGAAATTTGGTTGTTGTTCAGTTGTCATTCGCATGCATATATGCTGTCTTGGCAGTTGGCATTGATTTTATGTGATTTGATTTGCACATTCTGATTCGGAAGACTTATGTTGATTTTCAGCTTGTGTCGAAATGCAAAGCATAAGAAATTCCATCTTGAGCCACATCAGGCTGAGGGGTTCTGCTGAACAATTTTTATTTGCTCAGAGGGGAAATGTGTTCAAGCAGTTTCATCGGCAGATGTGTACATCAGCAGGCACCAGCCCTGATAAAATCATGGATCGAGTCATTGGACTGGTTAAGAAGTTTGATAAAATTGATGCCACTAAGGTAACTAATTGACGGCTCCCTTGAAATTTTCTTTGTTTTTTTATGTTTCTTGTCCATTTTATGATTGTTTGAAGTGGAAGTCTTACCTTTACTCTCCATTTGATTAAATTTACATAGTGATATTAACCTGATGGTTAGGTGATACTTTATGTCAAAAAAAGAGATTTTCTTCTTAATTTCAACCAGCAATCACTCTGTCCGTTGCTAAGGACATAGGTCAAAAAAGTAATGTAGATTTCATTTGACCTCTGAACAGGTTACTGAGACAGCTGATTTCCAAAAAGATTTGTGCCTGGACAGTTTAGACAGGGTCGAGCTTGTCATGGCTTTTGAGGAAGAATTTTCCATTGAAATCCCTGAGGAGAAAGCGGATAAACTTGCATGTTGCGCTGATGTTGCAAAGTATATAGTTTCGGGAGGTGAGCTGAAAAATGTAAATCCTGAGTAGTAATCAATTTTAGGGTTTCCTAAAGGTGAAATGGTGCTCCTAGACAATGTGTCTTGTCAGTTCTTCCTATGTTTGTTTTTGTGTATCAATAACTACATATAAAGGTTGCCAAACCTGTACAAACTGGAGCCTTGTTTCTCTTATTGTTACCGTACTTTTCCATGGCATCAAGGGAAAATTTCTAATGGACAATTTTGTTTATATGATTATAATCACTCCAAGCTTTTTTACATTACAAGATATCATTATTTATCTACATGCTATTTACATGCAGTTGCCACTCATGTGTATTTTACACCTGGTAGAAAGAAAGGTATTGAACCATGATACTCAATGCTGTGACTGTAGCGCCATGCATCTAAGTGAGGTCTTGTTCTTGTATCCCAATCTTCTTATAAACTGGCCACCTACCATGCAATCTGCTTATCGCTGCTTCCTCTCTCGTTGCATGCTTGTAAAGGCTTAGATGTTACTTGAAGGAATTTTATCTCCCCGGCACTGTAATTACGGATGCCATTCCCGACTGATGATAATTTCAGTACCTTCTGTTTCCTGGCATGAGCTGGTCTGCATACCGAGTTCTGTGGTAATCTTAGAACCTTAACTGAACATATTCTTTCCAAGTGGGGAATTCCATGGAGGTGGGAAGGTAGATCAATTAGGAAATCTCCATATTCATCTGTGATAGCTTGTGCAGAACTTTTCTTGCTCCGCTTCGTACTGGTGTGGCATTCGACGTTCACCAAAGCACCTGTAAGAATTTCAACATATATAATTTTTAACAATGCATGCTATTGCTTTCAAGTTTTGTGTACATCAAACACTAAACCTCTTCCCAGTCAGGTTAAAATCAAGACATGTTGAATTATTTAGGTGAAGCATTTCATTTAAGTGGAATTTATTAGGTGTCATTTGTCCAAGGATAAAAGAAGATTTTGGAGAAGAGAAACTATGTGCCTCTATATTTTATATTTTGAAAATACAAAAAATTATTTTAAAATTATTTAAAAAAACAGATTTATTTTATGTCTCTTTCTTTTCAACTATATATCTATCATTTCTATCTTATGACACTATTAAACACAACCTTTATTGATTAAATGTCAAAATGAATTCTGAAATGCATTTTCCAACACAAATTTATGGTGAGATGTTGCTGTTTTCGTGGGCTTCCCCATCTCTCTCTTTAATACTATCTTCCTCATCAATATTGAATTAAAATGATCATCAAATCCCATCCCAATCAATCGGGGTTTGGCTGAGGTGACAGCAAACCGATCTTGGGTCATCGTATTCAAGGTTGGTGGATCTTAGCTTTGTTTCCAGGCATTCATTTGCTGGGCCAAGAAGAAGACACAGCAATATATATATATATATATATATAACTGTTTGCTTAGATTTGTACGTATAAAGGACAAATTAAATTCCAAAGTGAATGCTTCGAAGACTAACAATCTCTTACACGAAAAGTAAAGATTTGGAAGTGCGCGCCTAAAGAGGAAACTACCTGCCCTTTGAGCATTCAAATTTTTGAGAGATCGATGAAATAGGCTAGAAAATTAACATGTTAAATTAGTAGTTTCACCCTTGGTTTTTGGGCTTATAGGAAGTGAAAATAAACGTTAAAAAAAGAAGCTGTGATTTGATAGCAATTTCTTTGTATTTTGCTTCATTTTGCAGCTGCCTTAGCATGGCCAATGCGACTCTTCACCTATATAAACCATGACATAATCCCTAATTCTAGTACGTAGTAGTTCTCTTTTCTTTGATAACAAGTTTGGCTGAAAACTATGTTATTTCTACCATGAAAGGCTGAAAGCTAGTGACCAATCTCAAACAATTAAAGATCATTGCTCAAAAACTAAATGCAAGATTAACAAGGAACCCCAAAACAGTACCAAAACCTTGTGCAAATCTAGCTAATATTTAAGGCTATAATATATAATTAAGCCTAGATAATATACGTACTACTTGTACTCAAGTAATTACAAGGAAAGAAAAGTCCAAGAATTGTAGAGAGAACAAGAGGTAAAGAGCTGGAGAAATCTCATCATATGTCTAGACAGAACTTGATGATCACATCAATATGTTGATGACCAGTTTTTTTTTGGAATGATTTTTGTTCAAATTTGTTGAAAGAAATACTTATAATAAGTGGGCGTGCATGCAATCAAGAAATTAAAGTAGGCCAAAAAGGAAATCAAGAAACATGGAAAGACCTGGTATTGGCCATGCATGAAGTTGATTTTCACCATGCAAACAAGCCTCACAGAGAACCGTGCCTGTGACTAGCACAGTCGATAGCTTTTCCTCTCCATAACCAGCCCATTGCACCAACTCTTCTCTACTTGAAAATTCTTGTAATGGGTTCTCTGCTTTAGCTGTTGATGCTTGAAGGGTGATGGTGAAGATGATGAAGATGGTGGAAATTATGAAATTCATCATCGTCACAAGATTGTTGCAGCCGCTAAAGTAGCTCATCTTCTTTGTGTTTGTAGCAAAATTTTCTTACTTGTTTTATCAAAGGTAAGATGGCACGAAGAGACACTAAACTCTAAAGGGAGAGAGGGTGGTTTTATAAGGTGCTCTTGGGTTCATTTGCCCTTGGATTGCTTTCTTACTACAATTTTGCCCTTCATTGGTTGACTTGGACGGTCAACAAATTTCTCTACTCAATTCCTAAGAATCGAATTATCATATGCCACCTAGTATAAAAATAATTTTTTTTCTATTTTAGAATTTAGATTTAATTAATAATAAGATATAAATTTTAGAATTTGATAAAGATAAATCCATCAAAATAATATATAAGAAAAACGAATTTACATTTATCATTATCATAATTCAATATAAAAATATACTTGATCATCATAATTTGTTTTATATTCATTGAAATCCAACCATCATATATTAAAATTAAATTTTATATAAGTGGGCTCTAAATATATAATATAGTTTTTTTGTTCACATTTTCAACACAATAATTTCACTCTAAATAGATTCATCCTTTAATCATTTATTTCGTTTTGGTAAACTATATATGTTGCTTAACCAATTGAAGAAGTTGAAAGTTGACTCTTGACACCCAAAGAAAGAAAATGAGAACAAAAAAGCCTGAGGTTGAAATGAAATAGAAGGGCATGTTGGTCTTGACCTCCATGGTTTCACCAAGTGTACAATGGCAGAAGTTAGAAGGTGGAAGGGACGTTAATGGAGGTTGGTTGCCTACTCTTGTCATAACGTATTCTTTTTTACAAGTTAAAGTTTAAATATTAATTAATCCCAGAAAAAAAAAACCCGTTTACCAAATCTTTAAGCATATATATAGAGCCATAGACACGTTTCGTAAGTGTTGTAACCTTGGCAGGAAAACACAAGCAATTCTCTCCTTCTGTCTCCCTTTTCAAAGCCTGCCCCAACTATTCCTATCTACACTATCCATCTCCCTATCCTCCTCGAAAATTATTGATCCAGAGAAAAAACATTACATCCCCTTAAGATCATGAAACACACATATATTAAAAAAACAAAATGCAAAACACTTGGAAATAAATTCAAATCACTCAGAAATCAAGCTATATTTTATTCAAGATACATAATCACCAGTTCATTAATTATTCCATTTCTTACAATTTCTAGTACTCGGTGCACCTGCAGGTTTCTCTACATGGGCTGGATGGAGTTATTTACAATATTCATTACAAATAAGATCATCCCCCTTAGATGTATAAATATTAAACCATTTGACTGTATTATCCCATGCAAAGCTGCAATAAAAACAACGTCATACCAAAAACTTGATTGAAAGATTCGAACTGAAAATACTGTGAATTAAGTTAGGAGTTTTATGACACCAAGATCAGCACCCTTGGATTTGCAATGAACGATCAACTCAGTACTGTTAATGTCGTTGATGATAGTAATTTCTTTAAGACCTCCAGAAAAAACACGATTTGGCTGGAGTAATATCATCATCCTTCGATTTGCGATGAACGGTAGAGTTACTGTCCATGTTGTTGAGGATACCAACTTCTTTAACGATTTCCAGAAACACCAAGAGCATCACTCAAGATTGTGAACAATAAAAAAGATAATAATATTACTAGCATGAATTGTGTAATACTGAAAGAAATCATGTTTCCCCAAGTAATTTCTTTTGTGTTCTAATTGTTTTGGATTGCATATGCTGAACTTACTTATAGGCCTATGCCTTAGTGTCTGAGATGATAAGATAATGCTACCCATGATTTGAGCTGAAAAGGAGAAGGAAAAGAAAAGAAAAAAACAGGAGGAGCTGTCATTTTTGCATATTTAGCAACAGATTAACACAAACAAGGATAATTAATGCTAGGATTCCTTTTCCCAGGTTGTGTTAATTTTGGAAAAATTTACGAGTATTTAAAGAAATATATATCTATTGTTAAATCATGATTAAAATCAACTTCAAAGCAAGAGGTTTTATGTGATACAAAATAATTTTTAATTGCAAATCGAAGGATGGTGCCAAAACACTAATACCTTCATGGGATTATCGGTTTGACTTTTGTGGTCATATTTCTGGCAAGACATTGTGTTTTACTGCAACTTTGCGTGGGGGAATACAGTCAAATGGTTCGACGTTTATACATCTAAGAGGGATTCTCGTATTAATTTGTGATGAGTGCAAATTAATGGTGTATATAACTCCATCTGGCCCATGTACACAACCTACAGAGGCATCGAGCGCTATATATTGTCGATATTGGATAGGCAATCATCTTGTAGCTATATATTTGGAATAAAATAGAACTTGATTGCTCAAGAATTTGAATTTATTTCCAGTTGTTTTGTATTTTATTTTTTAATATATGTATTTTTACATATCAAATGACATGTTTGTGCAAACCACCTTTGAAGCGATATGTGGTATCCACGAAACTCATCCAGACATATATATAACCTGGATTGATAATGTTGGAATTGGTTTTAATAAAACGTGCATGGTTAATGAGTATGTCAAATTTAAAGTGGATTTTACTCATTTTTAAAGTTAAAATTTTATTGGAAATTAAGTAATTTAATATAGAACATTAATATAATTAAAATAATTTATATATAAATAAAAAATTAATCTAAAAAACTTTTGATTATAATGTTTGTTGCAAAACCCAAAACATAATTATGTCTTACATAGAAAAAATACAAGGTTGTCTTGTAATTTAATAAGTTGAAAGGTTACAAATCAGC
>Ga0325410_1007556_pt1 | contig 11868 bp, 7 predicted proteins | sample PopdelMetagenome_16_FD_206182 | JGI IMG/M metagenome (GOLD analysis project Ga0325410, IMG submission 206182) | Populus deltoides microbial communities from Bellville, Georgia, United States - Xylem-PdIQD-R3 | ecosystem: Host-associated > Plants > Phyllosphere > Stem > Wood/Secondary xylem... | reverse complement strand
TTTTTTTATAAAAAAAATCAGTCAATTTTAACTAATGATAGCAAAATTATTCGTCTCCACCAGTATTTTCAAAAACTTGATATAGAGACAACTATCGGGTGTTTCTCCAAAAAAAAAAAAAAAACAAAAAAATGGGAATGGAGGTGAGGAATGAATAACCTGAACCTGATTGTTGTGTGTGTGTGTGTGTGTGTATTGTTTTCGATCTTTACATCCTGAATATTTTTTTAAACAATTGCTTTCTTAAAATAAATTTATTAGATTATATTTTAATTACCATTAATTATTTTTTAATTAAATATTAATTATCAAATATTAATGGTAAATATTAGAGATTTTATATATATATAAATTCTAAAGGGTGTGGTTATTTATGTGATTACCATGGTGAAATAACTATTTTACTCCTGCATTAAAAAAATTAGTCTTGGTTTGAGGGGTGAGATTGTCTTTTTAAAGGGACTTCGTTGTTATTGGTGGTTTTTGCTGGTCAGATTATACTTTCCAAACAAAAAATAAATAGAACAATGTTTTTGGACTTTTTATCCTGGTTTTTGTGTTAAAAACAATGTTTTTGGAGGTGTAAAATTAAAAAAAAAAAAGAGATTGATACAAGGAGGAACCCCAAGTCTGTGCTGGTTGCTATTATTTACAGTATAACTCAACTTCCAGACGAGAAGAAACCTCTTGAAGGTCTGATTCTTCTCCTTTTTTTTTTTTGGTAAATTTCTTAGAATACAATTATTTTTGGATTTTATTTTCTTTTATGTTAGTTGCTAGTTTGATTCCAAACAAAATGTAGTGGATCAATCAATTTCGTTGTCTTGTTAGTTGTTAGAAATACTTGTCATAGTACAGGAGTTAAATTATATATATATATTTTCTCTTGGCATTCATCCTTTCTCTAAATTGTCACAGATTTGTAAAATATCTTGAATCGACGTACAATCTTCCTCTTTTGGCCTAATAAAATTTACACATAAAACTTTGTAATTATAAAATGAAGATATTCTAATAAACTTTGTGTTTATTTGTCATAAAAGTACAATCAATTTAAAAACTCAGCAACTCATCGTGCTTTTCTTTTATAACATGAGGTGAAATATTATTTGAAGTACAATCATCATAACATTAATGAAGTCTAGGGTCGCAATCAAAAGTACAACTGCAAGTACCAGAAACAACACACTGTCCCCCGGATCCTCCTTGTTTTTTGGGATCTCCACCATATTTTTTGTTATGTGCAATCGGCCATTGGTTCTCCCCTCACGCAAATACGTGCTGCCATCACTTCACTACCTGTAACAAATTTTTTTTATCAGCAGATAAGTCAAAGCCAGAGAAAAGCAAGTAAAAGGTTGCAAAACAAAATTGGCACGTCGAGGTAAAAGAGCAATCACTACCTGTAATAATTAATGTTATCTACATTAATTATCTTAAGTTTTAATTTCATTTAGAAGACAAAAATTGATAAACTTTAAGCAAATAATATAGTATCCTACTAAATTATGTTTGTATCAACTAATTATCTTAATCTTTATTGGATTTAAATGAGTAAAATTAATGAACTTTAAACAAACAATATTATAGTGTTCTAATTGTTAAAGAAATCTAAATTAACACAAAAAAAATACAAAAGTAAGAGAGAAGAAGATTAGGGTTTTCATTGATCATTTTATTGTGAAGTTATTATTTTAACCTAAACACAAATAGATTATATATAGGCTAAACTAAAAATATTATGCTATCCTTAACAAGTAAAATAAAAAAAATATATTTCTTAACATATTCTCTCAAACTCACGATGATGCAGTTATAAGCATCGATAGTTTGCTAACTAGAAAACAAAAACAAGAAATGAAATGCAACTTGGTAAAGAAATTTGGAATCTACAAAGAAGAAGAAATAAAAGGCAAAGTAATGGTGCCGTGCTTAAGATGATGACGAGTAAGATGACAATCGATCTCAATGTGCTTAGTTCGTTCATGAAAAACCGAGTTGTGAGCAATTAGAATAGAACTCTAGTTATCACAATACTTAAGAATTGGATGAGAAAAGGAAACTTCCATATCCGCAAGTAACCAATGTAACCAAACAATCTATTCGGTAGTATATGCCATAACGCGATATTCTGCTTTGTTTGAAGATTGAGAAATAATAGATTGTTTCTTGTTCTTCCAAGAAATAAGAGAATCACCTAAAAAGATACACAAGCCAGTAATGGACTTGTAATATGTGGGATCACTACCGTGATCAGCATCAAAGTATGCATGCAACTCCAAGGAAGAGGTGGACAGAAGTAAAAGACTCTGAAAGACTATACTCCAAAGATATTGCAAAATACGAAGAACAATTGCCCAATGAACGGTAGTAGGAGAAGCAACAAACTGACTAACAACATGAACAATATATGCAATATTTAGATGAGTAATAATGAGATATACTAAGCGTCCAATAATAGTATGATATAAGGTAGGATCTGTCCAAGGTAAACCATCAGAAGAAAAATACACTGCGTTAACCTTAATGAGAGTATCTATAATCTTGTTATTAGTAAGTCTATCTCGCTCAAGAATATCTGCAACATTATAGATACTCTCATTAAGGTAACCTCTTGGTGAATAAGCGACCTCAATACTTAGGAAATATTGAAGATAACCCAAATCATTCATTTCAAATTGTTTAGCTAACTCTGTCTTCAAAATTAAACACCATCAATGTCATCACCAGTAATAATCACTTAATAAAAAGAGCAGAATCATGACTACTAGAAACAAATCCAAGAGACGAGATCACAATAGAGAATTTCTCAAACTAAACACGAGGTGTTTAGTTTGAGATCATATAACGTTTTCTTGAGCTTATAAACATACCTAGAGTCATGTGAAACACCAGGAGAGGGCACCATATAAACTTCTTTTTGAAGATCTCCATTCAAAAAGGCATTTTTAACATCAAGTTGAGAGATATGCCACTGACAAATTAAAGCTATAATAATAAAAGTATAAATAGTGGTTATTTTTGCAATAGGGAAAAATGTCTCATAATCCACACCATATTATTGAGAGTATCCTTTTGCAACCAACCTAGATTTGTATTGCTCAATAGACCTATTAGAATTAGTCTTGATCTTATACACCCAATGACAACCAATAACAGTCTTACTAGGAGGCAGAGGAACCAAATCCCAAGAATTTGTCTTATGTAAAGCAGAAAGTTTCTCGTTCATAGCTTGCTGCCAAAAAGGATCAAGAATTGCCTTTTTATAGGAAGAAGGCATAGAGAGACAATGAATAGAAGCTAAAAAGAAAATAAATGATGAAGAATAACAAGAATAAGTAAAATATGGTAGCTTTATGGACTTGCGAATGTGTGTGGATTGACGTAGAGGTGGAACCACAATCTCAGATGAAACTTGAGGGACTGTAAATAAGAATGAAGTTTCAGGTGTGCTGGAGAGTAAAGTGTCAATACCTGTAAAATGATAAGTATAAATTGGTCGAATATAGAGAAGGGTATCTGAGGTACTAGGAACCTGAGATAATAAACTATTATAATCCTCAGAAAAAAGATATATACGAATAAGATCAGATCTAGTTAAGCTATGGGTAGTGGATGGAATAGAAAAAAAAGGTATATGCACGAGAAAGACAACATGATGAGAAATATAAAGTTTCTGAGTTATTGGATCAAAACAACGATACCTCCTTTTACCTTCACCTTAACCAAGAAAGACACAAATAACAAATCGAGAGGACAACTTACTGTATTCTACATGAGGACGAAGAAAAAAATAAGCACAACAAAAAACTTTAAAGCAGGAATAATCAGGGGCATACCCATAGAACTTCTTAAAAGGAGAAAAACCTGAAATATAAGAAGATGAAATTGTATCAATCAAACTTATAGCAGTAAGAACAACTTCTACTAAAAACTCACTAGGAACAGAAACAAACAATAAGGGAGAATAAGCAGTTTCAACAATGTGCCTAGGTTTTTTTTTCAGCAACTCCATTTTTCTTAGGAGTATTTATACATGAAGTTTGGTGAATGGTTCCATCTAAGGCAAATAACTTATAAAATTTATTAGAGGTGTATTTCAACCCAAATCACACCTAAAACATTTGATAATAGTATAATGTTGAGCTCGAAAGGCTGTATATATTTCAAAGAATTCAGAACGATGTTTCATTAAATAAACCCAACAATAATGAGTATGATCATCAATAAAAGAAACATAATATAAAGACCATTCTTTTGTGACAACAAGAAAAGGTCCCCATACATCATAATGAATCAAGTCAAATGGGGAAGAAGAAACATAAATACATCAATTAAAAGGTAAAGAGAAAAATTTTACCAGTTTACATCCACTACAATCAGAAATATCACAAGTTTGCAAATCTCCTAAAGCTCTTGTGGATGTAAAAAATCTCAAACAAGAAGATGAAACATGACTTAGACAAGAATGCCATAAATAAAAGCTAGAAGATGAAAGACTCAAACGAAAAGAAGACAAATCAATACTAGTAGTAGCAACAACAACTAACACTTTTAACTCATCCAAAATATATAGTCCATTATCCTTATGACCTATCCCAATTAGCTTCTAAGATTGCAGATTCTGTACACAACAAAAAAAAAAGAAGGAAAAAGTGACTAAAAAATCACTAGAATCACATAACTGACCAACAGAAGCAATATTCAATTTGAGTTTCAGAATAAGATATACATTAAGGAGAGATAAGTGTTGTGTGTCAATAGAACCAATACCTGCTAAGGGCACGAGAGTGCCATCAACAGTCATAATAGGAATAGAGGGTGAAGGAGACACATAAGTAAAAGATGAAGAATTAGGAGACATATGATGTGAAGCACCATAATCAAGACTCATTTGAAATGTGACATACCTGAGAAACTATGAGACAACTGACCTACGAAAGAAGAAGTGGACAATGCTTATGGTTGCAAGGAGAAAAACTTTTGAAATTGCTCAGCCAAAGTACTAGGATCGGTGATAAAGCATGATGAAACTACTATTGTAATATTGTGGTGTGGTGGTTTATAACCCTGAGGTGGTATATGAGCATTAGATTGTGACTACCTGCCAGACTTTCAAGTTTGATTCTGCTATGTCAACTTGGGACATTAAGCCTTCCAATGACCTTTCTACTTGCAGAAACTGCACTCATCAAAAGCAATCCTTGTGTAAGGCTTGTTTTAATGATTATAGAATGATTTCAATTTTATTATTGTCAAAGATTATATCCTTTGTTTTTAAGGTTAAATTATTTGTCACTTCTGTAAACAATTTTAACTTAAGTAGCATTCTAAGATTCTAACAATACCACCTTGAAAGGTTTTCTACCTATCAAGATATACGAACTACAAAATTGATTTTATTTTCTTTCTATGACAACCAAACAAGAACAAGATGATAGGTAGAAAAGAAGAAAATAAAAGACAATAGTAAATAATAGAAAACTTTACTCAGGTTTTATTCTTTTAAACAACCCCCTTCATCTCCTATTTATATAGGTGATCTAGGCTGTCAAAATTAATTCTATTTTTTTTTAATAATTGTTGACAATATTTTAACACTTATCCTAAACTTTTAAAATAAAACTGAAATTATCAAGAATTTTTTAAGTTTAATATTTGAAGTAAAAAAAAAATCAAAACTTTTTTTATTTATTAAACAAGATGAAAACTAATTAGACATGTATTAAACCTGGTAGATTCAATGAGTCTAGATATGCAATTTTATAGGTTGGTGAAAAATATTTTTTTTACATAAAAAATTTATTTTACAAATAATTTGAGCACGAGCCCGAGTCGAAAATGCATATGTAGTTTTAACACAAAGCCTTTGTATAGGTCTTCTTCTTTATAAAAGTTTTTGGTGCTCTACATGACTAATTTTCACTTTCTAAGGCATTGCTATATAAACTATAAGAAATGCTTGTAATATTTCAATATGGGATTGAGGCTTTTAGGTTTGAAGATTTTCTCAACTAAAAGTTCTTTGAGATTAATTTCATAATTGATTTTAGAGACGTTAAAATACTCATGTTGAAGAATATCTTTCAACAAAGTCTTAATTACAAGTGGACTTCACTTTTAATTTGGCTTCAATTGTGTCAATTAACCATGTCAAAACCTAATTTTCTAACAATCTCTCATATAAATAGAAATTTTCTAACTAATTTATAGAGATACAAGGATTTGTAAAGAGAAAATGAATTGCTAGATCACCACATCAGGATATATAGCTTTAGACTTTGAAATTTCTCTAGCGAATTATTATCATATTTTTTTTAGTTTAATGTAGGTGTCCGGGCCAGCTTGCGCGCACCTCGACTAATCCCATAGGCCCTGAAGTTAACGACCATGTAAGCCTCCAGTGGCCATCATATGAGCAACCACAGGACTCGAACCTAAGACCACAGAGGGAGCAAACCTCTTGATCCCAAACTCTTACCACTGGGCCACCATCTAGATGGTTGAATTATTATCATATTTACTTAACTAATTGGTGACGTGAAGTCTTAACCTATTTTTTTTTTATGGAAACCAATATAACAATACTCATTTAGTTCTTTAATTAGAGGTTTCTTTTGCTCTTAAGATTATGTTTATTTTGCTCTAGAACTTAGTGGTGGAGCTAGGATTTCTTAAATAAGAGGGCAAATTTCTAACAAATACTCTATATTATATATTATGTAGACATGTGTTATATAGAGAAATCAATTCGAAACATATGTATTAACTCATAACAAGCAAAATTAATTTAAAAATACTTTTAAAATGAGAAAATTTACATTTTAATTGTTTTCTTGGAGTTTTTATATTTTGAAACCGCATCATAATGACTTCATTATCAATCTTATCAAAGATATCTTTCTTAATGTATACAACCAAACTATCATTCATCAACTTATCTCTCATCCTATTCTGTAATCTACTCTTGACAATATGCATAACAGAAAAAACTCTTTCCATTGTAGCAGTTGTAATAGATAGAAGTAATAACAATTTTATAAGTATATATACCAATAGAAATATCAAAATTTTCTTTATTTTTACCATTTTCTCCGCAAGATTAGTAATACCTTTAATACCAGAGAACTCATTATCATCGTGTAGATCAATAATATATGTATCAAGTTGGTCACCAAGTACCACAAGGTCCACCATAAAGAATTCATTGGGATAAAAAAGCAAGGCGAATAAGCTTTTTTTGTTGAAAGTAGAGAAAGAGTCACTTGGGCTTAAACATACCATACAAAGAAGTAACTGACACATGTTTAGAAAACAAAGCTTCAATAGCTACCTTGAGTGAACTAGCAATTGTATCTGACACATGTTGAATTGCAAGAAAACATTCAATTATATGTCCATTATTGTCTACATATCATAGAACAACGACAATTTGTTCTTTGATTGATATGTCACGTGGCTCATCAATTAAAATTGAAAATAAAGGGTCAACTAGATCATAGATATGCTCTTTGGATTACATCCCTAACATTTACATGGTATTCATAAATTGGTCTTCTTAGGCCAGGGTTAGTAAGAAGAGTGTCAGGGTTGATTTCAATATGACTTTTCTTTGAACTTGATTGAGTTACATGACTTAAATCTTTGAATGACTCTCTATCCTCAAGGGATTTACGCTTGAAATACTTGTTTCGTGACATATTAATTTTATTGATGAACCTGCTGGTTTTTTTTTTTTTATCATCATTAGTGTCGACATAACAATTAACACAACTACACAATAATGTGTTGTTAAACAAAAGTAAGTGGAGTTACACATTAATTCTAAATCTTTCAAGGACTATTGAAGTTCTTAGCAACAATTCTATGCTGACATATGGTTGAGAGCAGCTAAAACCATAGCTTAAAAGAATTATCATGACAAATTGATGTTGTTCTTGTTAACTTATTGTTTTCTACAAGTGAGTTAAACATAAATGTTAAATGTTTTTCTTTTAATTTCTCTATTGTGTCCGTAATTTTTTTAGTTGTCCTACACTTTATTTTTAATCACTAGTAAGTTCATCACCATCATTTTCCATATGAAATTCATAGCAAAATACACTTCAATTTATCAAAACCCATTGCAATTCATATCTATATATGCATATAATAAGTATGTTGATTAAATTATACTTAATCATATCTAAACATTTAAATTATATTTAGACACACAAAAATTAAATTCAACTTTTGGTTTCATCCTTTATAATAAGAAAAGAAACATTTAATTGATTAAATCAATAGATTTAAACATCTTTTTTGAACATATTTGGAAAAATCATTTTGGTTGTGATTGCTACATTAATAAGTATGTTGACACTTTCCAATCATATCCCAAAGCCACCAACATGGGATGAATTGTTGTGTTGGGCAAAGAGGCCGGCCGACTACATTTATGAATACTGCGAACCTGGCTGGAGTCACTAAGCAACTAAACTAGCTTTTCTTTTTCTAACTGCACGTGCTAAATTGTTCATATCAAAACTCCTAAATTGTCATAAACCCTTACATTTTCAATAACTAATTATAAAAGAATAAAACTAAAATTAGATAATGAAACAAATAGAAAAGATAAAGGAAACTTACCTAAAGCATAAAGCATAAGAGGTTACTTGCTTAACTGGATTTGAAGAGAAATTTTGCAGAAGAAAAAAAGACAGGGAACAACAGCTCAAAAGGAAAAAGGGCTCTCGATTAGTTAGTGGATTAATTAAAGAAAAGAAAAGGGAGAAGCGTGGTGAAATGAGCTGGACATATATATTATATATTATATTAGGCTATAAGTCAATAATAATAATTAACTCTGCGTGTATCAACCCCCTCACCAGACTACCATATTAATATTCTAATATAAAAAGTATTTAAAAAGATTTAAGGGGGGCAATTGTCTTCTTTTGCCCTGATTTCACGAATAATTTAGAAAATCTAATCTTTTAAAATTTTCAAAGAAATAATCACATCTCTCATTTATATAAAAAAAATAAACCAACAACTTTTTTCTTTAAACTTACCTGGGTTATAATATTCTCCTACCTTAAATTTTATCATATAAATTGAATGAGGTAAAGAGTGGAAACCTCAATCATGCCCGAACTTAATAGGATAAGAAGGTGATTTATTTTCCTCGAAAAAATTAGGGCCAAGGAAGTTTTTAACTCGTATAAAGATTAAACTATAATGCTTTTTACGCGGTTACTCAGACTCTGAAGGTTTGTCATGTGACTTTCAATATAATCCAATTAATATTAGTTGTCATGTGACTTTAAAAATTAATCAAATTGAATTAGTTGTCGTATAATTTTCACAGTAACATAGATGTAATATTTTCGTCTCAATTCAGGAATCTCTTGGTTGTCGTGCGACTTGTAAAATATTACTCAATTAGAACCAGTTGTCCTTGCTTTCTCTCCAAGGATTACCGTTGACTTTTATTGGTATAATTAAGCTCTGTTTTACCGATCTTTGCATCTTAAACGTTGAAGGTCTTTCTCATACTCGCAAGTCTTAATCTTCTTGGTTGAAGAATAAAGATCGTTGAAGCCTCTCTCAATCGTCTCAGGAGGTCTCATTTCTTGAATCCTTAAAAATTCTTAACTTTCTTGTCTTAACTGTTATTTTACCTTGTTAATCCATGAATATTATTTCCTGCTTCTTTTACTTCCAAAAATACACACCTGCTAAACATTTATTGTGTCGGGGGCAGGGATGGCTCTTTCCTTAAGCCGTTACGTTTCGCCATGCGGTGAAAGGTTAACTCCCATTTTAAAAGAGAGGTGAGATCTTTTATCTTTTACTCAGGGCTATCATAATTTGGATTAATATATTTGTTTTATGTGGGATTCCTAATTTACGTATTTAGCAAGATAACCATTTTTTTTTTTGTAGAGACCAAAAGGAACGGGAGATGTCAGTAGTGATGGAAACCATGACTGGTCATCCTTTGCCTGAAGATGTGGTAATTGAGATTTTATCACGACTGCCCGTGAAAAATCTATTGCAGTTCAAGTGTGTTTGCAAATCATGGTATGCTATCATTACAAGTCCCAATTTCATATCCAAGCATCTAAGAAATTACTATAGTAAAAGTGACGACAGCGATTGCCTCCTTATTCAGTATTGCGTAACCCAAGCGGGTGAACTTGAATCTCTTGAGTTGTTGCTAGACGAGACACCTAAAGTTTTATCATACGCCTCGCTTGGTAACATGCCCTTTCACAGTCCATTTCTTTGTGGTCCTTGTGATGGAATATTTTATATGTATCGCGATTGGTATGATTTTCGTGCTCTCTGGAACCCCGCAGTTAATGAATTCAAATTCTTACCTCCCTTACCCAATCCTCCATCCAATTTTTCTTATAGTCCACAATATGAGGCTTATGGTTTTGGATTACATCCAGTAACTAAAGATTACGAAGTGGTGGTTATGAAAGATTACTGGCGTGAAAAACAGGAAGAAAGGGGAGGCTGCAGGTATCCTTTACGTGTATTCGTGTACTCATCTAGTACTGGTTCTTGGAGACATTGGGGAGATTTATCACGTTATTATTATTTGCAAAATAATAAATGTTACATTTGTATGAATGGAGTATTTTTCTGGTTGGGATCGTATGAAATATTTGGAGATCCTGAAGTGATTATTTCTTTTGACATGGCTACGGAAACCTGCCAAGAGATACAGCTACCAGATTGTAGCAAGTCATATAAGTGTCAGTGTCTTGCAACGTACCAAGACTCCCTCGCTATATTGGATGTTCATGAGAAGTTTCTTCATATGTGGACACTGAATGAGAGGTGTTGGGTAAAAATATTTTCTGTTGGGCCTCTTCCAGAAATTTCGTATCCGATTGGGCATTGGAAGAACAGTAAGCTGATTTTGGTTTCTGACTCTGGTGAACTAATCTTATGTGATCCCAGCACTCGAGAAATAAGTGGCCTTGGATTAACTAGGTGGGTTCGGTGTGTAGGAGTTTTTGCTTACAAGGAGAGCCTAGTTCTGGTGAATAATGGAAATGGCTGCGAGCGACACAATCAGAAAGCTGTCAGAGACTCTGATTTTGTAATCAGGAGTCGAAACGCTAGAAACGAGGAGTGTTTTCTCATGGAATCATATTATGATGGAATAAGTAATTTATTTGATTAACGTTCCATGTAATATTTTGCTGCTGTCATTAATCCTTTACAGGCAAGTTTTATCCATGTATAATGGAGCTATCTAGATGTCCTGAGTTTGAGCTTGTCTAAGAAATACAATTGTCTCTCATATCATATTACTGTTCTAAAAGAGAAAATCTCAATAGACTTACTTTGATTATAATATTCTTCATACATGTTTGTATTAGACTAGAATAATTTAAAAGACCTAAAAATATAAACATATCTTTAAAAGTAATTCCAACACTAGGCTTTAACTTTTTTCTATTTGTTGAGTAATACCAAAGACTTATGAGTTTAATTTAGACAGAAAGATGCGTATTGAAAATTATGATTTATGAGTAAAATATATAGGGGATGGTTTATGATGTTATTAGTTACTTGGGAAATTGTCTTACTTATATGGGCATAAGTGTTTTTTTTTTTAATAATAATTGAGGAATTTATTAATGAATGCTAGTGCCACAAGGATAATGGCAAACTAGCATGAAAAATAACACAATTGTCTATTTACAAAAACAAGTAAAAATAAGAAACAACTAAGAAGTATGTACAAAACCATGCTTGTAATCAATACTGATATAACTTTACTTATTTGCCCAAGAGAGAATATACCTTCTGAACCTCTAAACAAATCAAATCTCATTTATTGAAAGTTTTTGTCAATTGTATTCA
>Ga0325410_1007554_pt1 | contig 11868 bp, 8 predicted proteins | sample PopdelMetagenome_16_FD_206182 | JGI IMG/M metagenome (GOLD analysis project Ga0325410, IMG submission 206182) | Populus deltoides microbial communities from Bellville, Georgia, United States - Xylem-PdIQD-R3 | ecosystem: Host-associated > Plants > Phyllosphere > Stem > Wood/Secondary xylem... | reverse complement strand
AACGTTGGTTTCTACAGGATCTTGAGATCCCATCTGCAGATTATTAGCAGCTTGTTTTATTTTTTATTTTCTTACCATTAGCAAATCTAATTAATTACTTTTTGCTCACAATAAAACAAATGTTGGCATGTATTACATAGAAATAAATTATTGAATTAGTAGTACTCACCAGCTGAAAAACAATTTCGAAGAACAGTTTGATTTATAATTAGCCATTGGTAGGCTGTGCACTGAAGTTCTATTATAGAATTGACAAGTGTTGATTGAGAGTACCATCATTGAATGTGGTGTGCAGCTGGTAAATTGCACAAGAACAACGGAATTCCATGGAGAGGAGATTCAGGGCTACAAGATGGAAATGGTACTGATTTTTCTAAAGCAGGTCTTGTTGGAGGATACTATGATGCTGGAGACAACACCAAGTTTCATTTTCCCATGGCATTTGCCATGACTATGTTGAGCTGGAGTGTCATTGAATACAGACAGAAGTATGAGGCCATTGGCGAGTACCAGCATACCAGAGATCTAATCAGGTGGGGTACTGATTACTTGCTATTAACCTTCAACTCCAGTGCCAGCAAAATTGACAAAATTTACTGCCAGGTAATATTCTTAATTCAGAATGAACGTTATGTGCACCTGACAATATTTCCATTTATTAAGACTTCAAAGCCATTATACCGTTGCTTGTTAGTGTAACATTTCCGTGTTTGTCCCCCAGGTTGGTGGATCTCGAAATGGCTCGAGTCTTCCAGATGATCATTACTGCTGGCAAAGACCTGAAGATATGGACTATCCGAGGCCTACCCAAGTTGTAAATTCAGGCGCTGACCTTGCCGGAGAAATGGCAGCAGCCTTGGCTGCAGCCTCAATAGTATTCCGAGACAATGAGGCCTATTCAAAAAAGCTTGTAAGAGGTGCAGTGACAGTATATGACTTTGCCAGGGATGGTGGAAGACGGGGAGCATATTCTTCTGGGAATGATTACATTCAACCTTACTACAACTCCACTGGCTATTATGATGAGTACATTTGGGGTGCTACTTGGTTGTACTACGCCACAGGAAACATTACCTATATTAGATTGGCGACTGAACCAGGCTTCTCTAAGCACTCCAAGGCACTTTTAAGTATTCCTGACTTGAGTGTACTGAGTTGGGACAACAAGTTACCAGCAGCTATGCTGCTGTTAACAAGGTACAGGATATTCTTGAATCCAGGATATCCATATGAGGAGATGTTGCATATGTATCATCGAAAGACAGAACTTAACATGTGTTCTTATTTTCAGCAATTCGATGTATTCAACTGGACTAAAGGTACATACATCGGATCTTGCTCTTTAACCATGTGACTAAGTGATACTATTTGCTTCAATGGATCACGTGCCAGTAATTTTAACTTTCTCTTCTTTTTTTGGTGGTTTTTCTGATGTGTTTTCAAAATTTTGCAGGAGGAATGATCCAGCTGAACCATGGAAGGCCACAACCTCTTCAGTATGTGGCTAATGCTGCCTTCTTAGCATCACTCTATGTCGATTATCTGAATGCCACTAGAGTTCCAGGACTCAATTGTGGTCCCAAATTTATCTCACTGGACCTTCTTCGGAGTTTCGCCACGTCACAGGTAGCCTTTTCTTCTGAATCTTTCTGTTTCAGGATAGAGTAACTTGCTAGCTGATAAATATCCGACATTGCCAAGTCAACTCTAATAGGCAGTCCCAGAGTAGGAATTGGTTAAAGAAAGAACTGCTGATATACGCAGCTGATCAGAGTCATATACCATGCAACAAGCTTCGTGTTTTCATACTTTAATTAGAAAGCTGGCCAGTTTCAGATTGGCATCAAATCATTTGTTAGTTTTTGGGTAGGGGAATTTCAACTTTCGTAACTCCTCTTCAGACGGATGTTATAATAACAATTAGGCTATGCCTCAGCCACAAAATACAGTTGTTCTTCTTGAAATTGCCTCATGCACTCTTTTTATCTCCCAGTAGACTAATCTTCCCGTGATTGTTTTCAACACAGATCAACTACATTCTAGGTGATAACCCCATGAAAATGAGCTATGTGGTGGGGTATGGGACCAAGTTTCCCAGACATGTTCATCACCGTGGAGCATCAACACCCAGTGACAACACAAGGTATTCGTGCACAGGCGGATGGAAGTGGCGTGAAAGCTCCAAGCCCAATCCTCACAACATTACAGGAGCCATGGTTGGAGGGCCTGATAGGTTTGACCAGTTCCGTGATGTTCGCACTAATTACAACTTTACCGAGCCAACTTTAGCTGGAAATGCAGGACTAGTTGCTGCGCTTGCATCCTTGACAAGCAGTGGTGGGATTGGCATCGATAAGAATTCAATCTTTACAGCAGTTCCACCGCTCTACCCTCCAAGCCCTCCATCTCCTCCAGCTTGGAAGCCTTGAGCTGCTAAAAAATTAATCTCCAACAACTTGAGCTTTTGTTTATACATCATAGAATTCTTGAGATTTTCTTGAAGTTTTTTTTATCGAGCTCCTGTTTATACATCACAGAACACTACTGATACGTTCACAACTGTGCGACATCTGGATCTTCATGTTACATGATACTTGCTCTTCTAAACAAACTGTTGCTTTGCTAAACTGTCAATGCAAATGTTTCTGTGGAAGTGATTATACTGAACTGGCTTAATTTCACAATTGACCAACTGATTTGGGTACTGTATTTGAAGAACTTGTGGAATATAATATTCTCTATCAATCTGCCTTTCACTAAATGGAAAGTATTTGAAAGACATGAAACCAATCTATCTTCACTAAAAAGATTGGTCCATCACAATCTTCAATTTGTTCGGTGGCTAAACGATTTAGTGTTCTTTGAAATTCAGGAAAACTGGGAAAGTTTTTATTGTAGTCCAGGAATTGTCGAGTGTCAAATGCATTGGACAGTTTATAATTTTCCGGGTTTCATTGGAGATTCTCAATCCTTGCCAGTATAAGATTTAAATTCAAGTCTGTTCTTCAAACCCAAGAAACCACTTGAGGGAGATTTTCCTATTTTCCTTGAGTAAGAAGTTACTTTATTCCCCAAATTCATAAATTACTTTCGACAACATACCTTGAACATATATTATTGGTTAAAATATGATAAAAAATGCTTCGAGTTTCTCCTTTCATAAATCTTCCATTAATGAAATCTGGGTAAAAATCAATGATTAAAACTTGATTTATATTTATTTTTCTTAAACAAATTTCAAACGCAATCCTTGAGCAAGTTATGAACTAATCTTTCAAGGTAAATTTCAACCGTTCAAATTAATGATTTTTGGGGTCAAATATGATAAGATCCAAAGGAGAAAAAAAAGAAAAAACTTCACCAATAAACACTCGAAATCCCTTGCTAGTCTCCTTTACGATTCAACCACAAACACTTCAAGAACGAAGGGACTTAGTTGGGCAGACATGAGGGACCTTGTGAGACCATTTTGGACCATTTTCATAAAAATCGAACCAGAAGCCACCTGAATATATCAAGGATGCATTATTACGTGTTCCTTACATCTGGGGGTGATTTTGAATCAACTGCATTTCACCCTCAAGGATTAGAGATGTGTTTGTAGTCATTACTGTACATAACAAGAACCTGGTTCTATAGGTGCTCCTCGGCCTGGTCCAGCTAAAGGAGCTGCGGCAACCCCTCTTTGATTCAACAAACACCTGAAGTGTGCTAACCTTCCAGCAACTTTTTCTGGATCCTTCGCTAGCTTGTCATAAGGTGTCCATAGCCGCTCTTCAATCACATAGGAACAGAAAACAGAGAGAATAAAATCGTTATTTTAAAGTGAAGATACAGTTTGCATAGAAAGATTAAGCTGAGTAGAGAGCAGATACAAAAAAATGGAAGATTTGAGATGCTGAGCTTAAAAACAAAAGGAAGAAAGATGTATAGTTAGAAGTTTTTATCTCTCCTATAATGATGGAAAAGTTTCTCAAGAAGTACCTCTAACAGGATTCTAAAAAAGATCAAAACTGGTCACCTCTAAAAATCACTGAAGGCATCATCTGGTGCCTCTTCAAATGAGACTACCAGTCACCTGCCTTGGTCCATGAATGTTAGCAGTGATAACCATGTATCAACTAAAACCACCTTTGGGATGGAAAGGCAGATCTGTTAATACACAGAAACATCCCCAAAGCGTATAGTTTCATGAACCCTTAAGCTCAACAGTAGTAAATTCACCAAGATTGTGACCAATTTATGTGACTAGGAAGCTAATATGAAATCAGATTTATATTATTGTTTGCGTCACTGTACAAATGACCATCATGCAACTACATAGTATTGAAAACAAGGAAACTGCATAACTTAATATGAATATGTTGCAACGTCTCAGCAATTTCGTTGTCAATTGACATGATATACAATAAATACCTGCAGCAGCTGCAGCACGTGGCCATATGGTTTGTTCAATGTCTGACCCATCCACTGTTTCTCCCCACATGCATACTTCCCCCCCAAGAACTAAACTCTGTTGCTCGGGGTTTGTTATATTTGTAAGTGGTTCATTCTTATAGAACTCTTCCCAAGGAGTATCCAAGTGATCTAGATACCATTTGTCCTGGTTGCTCACAATGCACCTCAACCCAGATGCAACCACTTGCTCAGCAACTCCACCTCCAAGCCTGCAAAAAAAATTGTATGCTAAAGATCAAGTGTGCCCGAAATGTAAGGACAAACAAAATTATTATAGCAGTGCAAATACAATCATCTCTAAGATCTATTTGCTTGGTGGAAAAGGAGTCCAGAACATTTTTGTTTACATAGTGTAATTAACTCAACAATGTTCACTGATTGTCTAATATCTAAAGTAATTTTAATTGTGATTACAATATGTGAATTGGTTCAACAATAATTCACAGAGAGAAAGAGTTCCTGAAGTTTTCATCTAAACATTAATGGACTTGGACCAGGTGAACCAGATGTCACTCTTCAGAACTAGCAAACATGCAAGTAGTAAGAATGAATAGTAGCGAGATCGACACTCTTTACCAACTACTACATATAAAAATTAATTGTCACAATTAGCATTGCAGATGGACTAAAACATCTTAACACCCTTATCAAGTCAAGTTTAGCTGTATCGATTAACCAAAATTCACATTCTGCACAGGGGAGCTTTTCCCATTTTTTGTATAATCTTGATTCTAGTCTCTCAATACTACAAGTCCAACAAGCAAATAGACGGTTGCATCATGGATAAATGATGCTTATATTTGTTCATTTACTGATCTACAGGGTGGCCATGTTAAGATGCATCATGACAAGGTCATTTTATGAAATTATGCAGAAAGTATGGCATACCAATTGTGCACCACTGTCTTCCGGCTCAATTTATTTCTGAAGTCATTGAAGGTCTCCTCCCTGTTACATTGCATGATTGGATAAGATATAAAACCAATGAAATTTGATATCTAACCTTATCCAGAATTGTTCGTACCAGTTAACAATTTCAAATCCATGGGACAAAGCTATTTTCTGTGCCCGCAAGACAAAGTACTGATAAGCTTGAGATCCATTCATTCTATGCTCTTTTAACCTGCAGGTTTCAGAATAGACAGTATCTTGATCACGCCAAGGTCAAACAACATACAATACGAACACAATTTACATGCCCTCTCTCTTTTGTTACAATTGCATGCTCTTTTAAGGTACATGGAATGGGAGAAAAACAAAAACTAAAAGAAATAGCTGTGAGTCTGACATGCTAGTTATTTCTCAGGAAATCCAATAATAGCAGTAATCATAAAATAACATTGGCATAGAATGTAACGGTGATGTCATGTACAGCAAGCCACAGTACCCATGTAAATCCACATGGATTAACTACAAAAGGAGGAAAATATGGTTGTGGACATCAAGCACGAAGATAATAACGTGATATACTTGGTGTCTACAGAAAAAAAAAGAAAAGAAACATCAGTTACTTTGCATGTAGAATTCGTGGGATAGTTACCATTTTGTTATGTGGGGAGTTTTTGTCCAGCAACCTGAAAAAGACTCATACAGTTGCTTGTCAATAACGTGAAGCTCCATCCAGAAATATATTTCAAAAATTAAGAGAAAGCAGAAGCAAGTAACCTGTGGCACCTATATTTTCATTAACATCAAATATCATGTTTCAACACATACACCCGAAAATAAAAGAAGAAAAGATATGATAAAAGGAAAGAAAATCCCCAGAGGCCAAGAAACAAAATAATAATAATAATAATAATAATAATAATAATAATAAATGTTCCATAAACAATAAACAATCAATACAAAAATGGTGATAGCAAAGTATAACTATTGAACTTACTTGGGTCAACTTCATCACCTCCCAAGTGAACAAACTTGAATTTAAAGATCTTACTGAAATCTGAACGTGAAAAAAGTAATCATGTTAGCCATTCATCCTTTCATTTTTGTTTTTCACCCAAATTAAACTAACTTGCAAATTTATATATATTTTCTTAGTCTTCTGACATGACAACTTATTGATATCAAACCACACTGTTCCAAATTAAAAGTACAGGCATTACCTGAAAGAATCCCATCTATCACTTTGAATGTAAACTCATTGCTGACATCAAGTGGCTGCTGACAGTCTTTTGATGGCCATAGAGAAGGATAGCCATGCCCCCTAATTACAGGGGAAAAATATCCATTTAAGTCATTTGGAGATCATAGTTTGTGATACCATTCTATCATAATGGCCATATTGCAAAGAAATGGAAAGCGTCAAATATTTTTATTGTTTTTGTGAGTTTGCATCTTTTGGCAACAAGGGAAACCTACAGAACCCGCGTTGCCATAGGTTTTTAAAATACAATGTCACAAATTCATGACGATCTAAACTATGCACCGAAGTCTGAGTTAGCCACAAAGGCCTGCCCATTTGTGGTCCCATAGAAGTACAATCCTAGGAAAGGAACTCTGAAAATGATTCAGCGCTGCAGCATTCTGCATCAAATGGCTAGCCCCAGGCCTCATATCTACAATGCCTTGGTCACCAACCTAGACTTTCACCAGATATCACTAGACAATAGCCCTTAATCCTTCTCATGTTTGGCCCTGAAAACCGTTAGCATTCATCACTTCTGCAGAAAGTTCACTGAGGCTAACTGCAATAGATCCATGAGCTACAAACAACCTTTTGGTTTGCCAGCATTAATCATAAAATAACATCTTTATAACCTCAAAACTTTCGAAAACAAGCAGTTTTCTTGGATACAAGTTGGCAGGGTGTTATAAGTACCCAACTCTATTGTTTGAGAGGAAGAAGATCTAATAGGGAAATCATACAGGTAAACAGAAAGATACATCATCATCAAGTCAAGTGACCAGAAAGATACATCATCATCAAGTCAAGTGATCAATGGCAGCTTCTCATATTGACTTATGAAAAAATGTTCTACACATCCTCATGGATTAAACATTACCTAATTCTGTGATAATTCCAATGAATTCTTAAATTCTATCCGTTAAGAAATATAGATTGTTGTTATCTAGCATCTTGCAAACTAAATTAGAAAGCTTTATAAATATTCCCCCCAACACCTGGAAAGACATGGCAGTCATTACATCAGCCAGTCATGATCTATAAAGTCTTTTCCTAGGAATTTTTCTGTAACTATTGCAGAAGCCATGAATGATCAGAAATTCAAATCCTGCCATTATTCACTTGAAGACGACAAGATTCTTTTTTTAAATGACCAAGTGTCGATTTTTGGGGTTAAAAGTTTGCATCCTGATCTCATAGATACATGCACAGTAATTTTTTAAAGGAATATAACTGAGACAACAGAGAAAACCGCTATATGAGAATGTTACTATTACCATGAGAGAGCATGTCCAGGAACATCAAGTTCAGCTAATACATTAATTCCTCGCCTTTGAGCATAACTGCAAATTTTTTCTTGACATATTAGAGATGATAGAACTACATAGACAATAAGTTTGTAGAAGGTGAAGACAGCAGAATCACTTGCCTCACAATTTCAGCAGCATCGGAAAAGGTGTACCGCTCTGAAACTGAATAAGCCCCATCCCACAGATGTGGATATGAAGGTATCTCCAAAGGGAAAGATTGGGTATCTACAATGTGCCAGTGCAACACATTCTGCATATGCAACAGAATAAAATCATAAAGGCCAATGACAGGTATTGTTTTTCAATAGTTTTATTGACCTGCTAATACCTTCTGCAAGGAAAATCCACTTCTCATCGACTAATTCTGTTAATACCACAGCTATCTGAGTTCTTACAACAGGCTAGATGATTAATACCACAGCTATCTGAGTTCTTACAACAGGCTAGATGATAAAAATCAAGGTAAGGTCAGTGTGAAACAACATTACATCTTGTTACAAAGTAAACCGTATCAGCAAACTGCTAATTACAGTAAATTGTTGTGTTAACACCATTTGCTGTTCAAAAAGGAGGGAAGACAGGTAATTTAAGCGACAGTTGCCAAATTTCTGTCTCATTTCATGTTGGATAGGTTTCCTAGTGCAAGATCCAAGGCTTAAACACTGCTGCACAAATTACTATTTCCTATCCTTTTTATGGATGCAAGATTTCCCAAACTTCATTACTGTCCCTCTAGAGGAAGAAGCTAATTCAGGCAAACTAAATCCTAGCAAATGGTTATGAACAGAAATAGGGATGATACTCCTCAACAAATGCGATCATGAAAACCTCTTATACCTATAATGCTAAAAGCAAAATACCACTGATTATTTTCCAGCAAACAGTAGAAAAAATATGTAGTTATTTCACCAAATATTCTAAAAGATTCTCAACTATAGATTAGTTAACTATGCATCACATACCAATTTTGCATAGGCCATAGAATCAATTACTTTCTTAATCATTGGCACTGGCTGATAGTGTCTTGATGTATCTGCACAAATTCCACTTGTAAGTCAGACAAGCACATTAGAATTTGAAAATACAGAGTGGATTTGAGATATAAAAACAGAATCGACCAAACAATTGGACATCAAGCTTTTCAAGTGGCCCTATGTCAGCTTGGGATAGCCCTCCAGACCCATTTCACATGAAGTAAACTTTCTTCCCATCAAAACCTTCAGTAGTAATTGCCAACCTTATCAAACCAGAAGCTAGTACATGGAATAAAGCCCTCGGCTGGGGCTTTGAAAGACATATACATCAAAAGTAAACTAAACATATTACAGAAAAGGACTGCAGAAAACAACTCACCAATCAAGAGCCCTCGATAAGAGAATCTTGGTTGATCAATGATAGTCCACGGGACCATGTGAACTTCAATCAGTCTAGTTGTAAAGTTAAAATGACACAATTGGCTGAATGTCTGCAAAATTTAATGTCATGTCAAACTTAGACAATTTTGAACTTGGTAGGAGTATCAAAAGAGATACAATTTCATGTCTTAAGGATTAGTATAAAACCTGAAGCCCATGTAACGCCCCATACACAGTCTGCGCCTGTAATGTTGCCAAACAGAATTTGAATTGATCAAATAATTTACATGAATCAAAGCGTACTGATGATGTAGACCAAACTCAGCATTGACCATTAAATGTATCGATTTGGTGCCTCTACAGAACATTAGTTCAAAAATTATGAAAAAAACAACCATGCTTCAGCAAGGTCCCACTCCAGTATTGATTATAATCATGATAGTGGAAGATTTTATAAAACATGATTTAATGTTACTAGTTCTCTATAATGCATGCTTGACCCGTCTCATAAGCAAATACTAGGTTTTAAGTTCACTAATCTAGATAGGACATCGAATAATTCCTTTGAGACTCCTTCCCCTCGTCCAAAAGATTGAGACTGGAAACATTTGTCAATGCGCTGGCTATATGGCACATCCAAATATGTCAAAGCTACATTTCAACATAAATATATGAAAACTATTTCAGGAAATGTCAGACAAAATCCAGTAGCATTTTCTTTCAAGTCTTACTATTTGAACATCTTCCTTGAGAAAGAAACTCGTTACAATTGAGTTGGACAGGCGTAAGTTGTTAGACAATATAGCTAAAAAGACAAAAGGTAGCGGTTGCACCCACCTCAAGATGGACGTAATCTGGCATCTCTGGTGAAGGAACCAGCAGTTTGTATGACTCGGCAACACCATATTGTAACTGTAAAAGCACACCACAACACAGGGAGAAAGAGCATTTGTTTAATCGAAATTAAAGGAAGGAGCTCTCCAGATTTCATCTAAAATGCCAAAAAAAAAACCTTGATTATTGTTTAAATAAAACTTAATGATAGCTACAGCTCATACTTGATTACTTCCTAATAATTGTTGTATTTAGTGAAAAATAAGTTAAAACAAAAGGATTATCAAATTGCACATCACTTTGTATTTCAAGATCGGGAAAAAAAACAACTTTTTAAAAAAAGTTGTCAGCGGTGATAATGAAACTTTTAATACAAGTGGAAAGAAAAAGGAGAAAATGACTTCTTCTTAGCCTAGCTCAGAAGAATCACATTCCCAGACTTTTAAACATTAATCTTTAGGCTCGTGTGAATGAACTGATCAGGTAATAATCAGAAAAGAAAAGGTTCTGACTGGAAAGATAATTGATAACCAATGACACCATACCTGGTCATCTGGTGAGAAAATAAGAACATGAATTCCTTTAATGATGAGAGACTTGTCTACTCTAGAAAGATCACCATCAACAACGTGAGCAACTTTCACTACATCAAGCATTCTTGTAAAGCCATCCTTCAAAATCTCAGAGCCATCAATGTACTTGCTCCCATCAGTAACTAACTGAAAATCTTGACTCATGTAAACCCTGCTGTGCCCTCTACTCACCCACTTCGGCATTGGCCATACATTCAACTCATTCACATTCTTTGCCACAGCAGCCCCAAGAAACAAAAACACCACCACTAACCAAGCACTTTTCAACCCCATCTCTATCTTTCCAACAAAATAAAAAAAGAAAAGAAAAGAGACCCAAGAAACAGAATCAAGATTGAAGTTCAGATATATAGACACACACTACATACATTTGTATCAGTGTATGGTCTATATTCAACTCCTGGCGCTATAAAAAGATACGAAAAAACAGAGAATCTTGGGAGGTGGAGAGAAGGGGACAAGAGGGTTGTGGTGGGCTATAAAATTCAAGATAATGGGATTGACAGAGAAGTTGTTTTATGTTTCCTTTTTTTTACATTTTCAGAATGAATTTAGTGGTTGTTTTGGCGTGAGAAGCACTGATGTGAGATTGAGATGGGCTTTCCTTATTTCTTTATTCTCTCTCCCACCTTATCCTGTTGTTGTCTTAAGAAGATTATAATACTAAATCCAAAATCTAATCTGAATCTATTTTTGTTTTCAAATCTGCCGGTCCAAGCAGTAACGGAAGGTATCCATTGTTTGGTGAATAATGAATGCCTGTGAGTGTACAGCGACACTTTCATAGCTTTTAATCTTTAGCATGTGTTTGGAACTCTAAAAAGAGGTGGGCTTTGAACTCAATTCCTCCTTCCTTCTCATACTTACCACTACTTTTATACGTCGGTGCAAGAGAAAACACAGCGTCTAGAATTTTATAGTAACTGTATGATTTTAAAGTTTCTATCTGGTCGACTTGCAAGCTTGAAGATGTGTGAAATTATGATAATAATTGTTTTTTATGGTGTTATTTATTTTAAATTTAATCAAAATAATTTATTTTATTTTTTAAAATTTATTTATAATATCAACACATTAAAATCATATAAAAATATTAAAATATATTAATTTAAAACAAAACAAATATTTTTTATCAAAAATATTTTTCAAACACGGAAGAAAATGGACTCTTAGAAAAGTTGTCTTCTTTC
>Ga0325410_1007547_pt1 | contig 11871 bp, 10 predicted proteins | sample PopdelMetagenome_16_FD_206182 | JGI IMG/M metagenome (GOLD analysis project Ga0325410, IMG submission 206182) | Populus deltoides microbial communities from Bellville, Georgia, United States - Xylem-PdIQD-R3 | ecosystem: Host-associated > Plants > Phyllosphere > Stem > Wood/Secondary xylem... | reverse complement strand
CAATTTTATTTCTGACTCAAAAGCAATAACTTTATAGTTTTTTCATTAACATTCTCAATTACATTGATTTGAACATTCTTTCTTTTTATGATGACGACAATTTTTAGTGTGATGTCTTTTGTTGCAAATAAATAAAGTTCACTTGGATTTGTTTTTACGACCGTCACCACCATCAGAACCTATGAAAGAACTCACTCTTTCATGCTTTCTATTTATGTTCACACCATTTAAGTTCTTAGTTTTTCTCCATTTGGAGCACATGTAGGAATAGGGTTAGCCAACAAGGTAACTAGGACCATAAGGACTATCGGGTTAACCAATATATTATGCTATCAACACTCATTTCAACCATCTATTATCTCAATAATAGTATTAACTTCATAATTATATATAACACTTATATAATCTCAAATAATATTAATTAAATTGAATCACAAGAATATAACACATTAATTCAAAATATAGGAGCAAATCAAAATGTGATTACAAGTGGGCATTTATACCTTAGGTTCAATGCCAAGCCAACAACTTGGAATCAGGATGAGGGTCAAGATCGGGATTATAAGCTAAGTTGAATGAACTATGATAAAGTCTAAGCAATTAATTGAGGATATGTCTAGGGACTCAATGATGGTTGGGTCTAGGTATAAATTCTTAGAATTTAACCATGCAATTGGGTTTAGATTCTTTGAATCTAGTCATAACTTGATGAATATATCTATTCCATCACATTAATTTAGTTAATTCTGAATAATAAAATAACAAGGACGTGATGACTATTAAAAGGATGTCAATTTTTTATTGATATGAAAAGAAGAGTCCTCATACATCATGATCATGAAATCATACATTTTTTTGAATAGAGAATAACTAGATAGGTGGCCAGTGCTTTGTCGTGGGTTGAGTTGATTTTTTTTAACTTAAAAAAACAATGTTAAACACTACTAGCATGTTTTAAAACATAATTTTTTTTTCACAACTTGAGTCATAAATCCTATTGAGTCTAACAATGTGGTTTAATTTAGTTATATGATAAGAAAAAAAACAATGACAATAAATTTACTGATGTAAGTCCGAGTTAACATTTCACATCATTTGCATATGTTATGAGACTGGAATCATTGTATAAAAAAATTGTGAGGTCTAATTCTTGACAATTTAATGTTGAAGGATGAGATTTAGAAAACAAAATCAATTTAAAAATAGGATCCAAAGGCAAAAAAAAGAAATTAAAAGAATAAGGACAAAATTTAACATAAAAATAAAATAAAATAAAATGTTAAAACCTGTGACACGGGTCGTGAGGCCAGACTATCCTCATAGAAAGAAAAATAAAGAAAATAAAAAATTTGAATCTTCAATAAACCTACTATTGAAGGTTGCAATAAAAAAATAAATATAAAAAAATTTAGCAATCCGAGTAAACATTTCATACATGTGACCCAGGTCATAAGATTGAATTATCACATGAAAAAAATTATAAAGCTCACCAATATTGAAGAATAAGATTGAAAAAAGAAAATCAATCTAAAAAATAGATCCAAAGGAAAAAAAAGAAAACAAATGAGGAGAAAACTTGACATAAAATTCGAATGAAATAAAATAATGTAAAAGCCTTAAACCAATCTGAGTTAGCATGACAAATTTACAACCCGGGTCGTAAATGTCAATAGAAAGCTAAAATCAAGCAGTATACAGGTTAATAGAAAGGCTAAATTCAAGCAGGCAGTAAATACTAGATATAAATAGAAAATTTCTCTTACCATAAATAACTCCCTAGATCTAGCTTAACATAAATAGCTCCCTAGAATTACTCTTTGTAATTACTGTGTACAAGATAATTTTCTCTATATAAATGAAAGGCTAATCTCAATGAGAGGCAATTCAAACCAATCTGATATGGTATCAGAGCCTCTTTTATAGAATTCATAAATCTTAATTTTTCTTAGTCATAACTTTATGAAGAAGTCAATAAGTTTGTGTCAGATTTACTGGAAAAAATTATGTTGCTTGGGCATTTTAGTTGGACATCTTTCTCAAGGGAAAGGAGTTATGGGGCTATATAGATGACAATGATGAAGGAGACTTGACTGTTGAGGGATCTACTGTTGTTAAGGCAACATAGGCAACTAAAGATGCACAAATCATATCCTGGATTCTCAGTTCTATGGAGTCACATCTGATCCTGTCTTTGAGCCCTCATAGATTAGGAAAGGCTATATGGGATTACCTCACACAAGTCCATAACCAAGATAACATTGCTAGGCGTTTTCAGCTTTAGTTGGCTATTGCTAACTATACCCAAAGAGATCTCTCTATTCAAGATTACTATTCTGGATTTTTAACTCTATGAAATGACTATTCTGATCTTGTTACAGCTAAGATTTTTGTAGAAGGAGTGTTGGCAGTGCAACAAATCCATATGATCAGCCAAAGAGACCAATTTCTGATGAAATTACGACCTAAATATGAACCAGTTCGTGCTTCTCTAGTCAATCACGATCCTGTTCCATCTTTAGATGCTTGTTTTGGAGAACTCTTGCGTGAAGAACAACGTCTCTATAATCAGATTGTTATGAAGTAGACAAGAGTTGCTCTAGTTGCTTATAGCAAAGGGAAGGGCCGTGATACGAGCAAGACACAATGCTATAGTTGTAAGAAGTATGGCCATATTGCACCTTATTGTCCAAATAAATTTTGCAACTACTGTAAACAGCCAAGACACATTATCAAGGAATGTTTTATTCGTCTTCCTCCACGCTTTAATAAGGCTTATCATAGTGATGTTACCACTGCTGGTCCTTCTACTCCACAAACTCTTGTTGGCTCACCTATCTCACAGCCTCCAGCAAATTTATTAACCATAGAGATGGTGCAACAAATGATTGTGAGTGCTTTCTCCACACTTGGTCTTTAAGGTACTGGTTCTTCAACTCTTTCTTGGATCTTAGATTCAGGTGCTTCTAATCACATGACAAACTCTTTTGGTGGCTTAAGTAATATCCAAAAATATTATGGATCCTCATATGTTCAAACAGCTAATGGCAGTGCTCTTCCTATTATAGCTGTTAATAATATACCTCCTTTAAAAGATATTTTTGTCTCACCTAAACTTGCTATAAATCTAGCTTTTGTAGGTCAGTTTGTGGACAATAATTGTGATGTATACTCTTCTAAACATGGCTGTATTGTACAGGACCAGATGTTGGGACAGCTGATAGCGAAGGGGCCTAAGCACAAACGTCTATTTTTCCTTCAATTTCATGTTCCACGCACTTTGGCTCCTTCCTCTGTTTTATCTCTCTTTTATACTGCACCTAAAGTGTCTAATGAAGTTTGACATAAGTTTCTTGGTCATCCAAATCCTAGAATTCTCTCCCATCTGTTGAAATTTAGATTAATAAACAATAAATTGAATTCCTCTTCCAGTATGTTCCTTGATTGTGTCACATGTAAGCTTGGCAAAAGTAAAGTGTTACCCTTTTCCTCTGAAGGCAGCAAAGCCACAAATCTTTTTAAGATAGTTCATAGTGATGTATGAGGAATTAGTCATATCCTTTCTCATGCAGGTTACAAATATTTTGTAACCTTTATAGATGACTACAATAGTTATACATGGGTCTATTTCTTGCGGAACAAATCAGAAGTTTTCTCCATGTTCAAACTTCTTGGGACTTGTACACACTTAATTTTCTGCCACTGTTAAAATTCTTAGATCATATTCGGGTGGGGAGTATATGTCTAATGATTTCCAATCTTTCTTGCAAACTAAAGGCATTATTTCTCAACGATCATGTTCCTATACTCCTCAACAAAATAGAGTAGTGGAACGTAAGAATCAACATCTTTTGGATGTAGTTCAGACATTGCTCATTGAAACATCAGTTCCTCCTAAGTTTTAGGTAGAAGCTCTCACTACCGCAACTTATCTAATCAATCATCTTCCTTCACAAATCTGAGGTCTAAAGTCTCCATACTTTCGGCTTCATCATTGCCATCCTACATATACAAATCTTCACACCTTTAGGTGTGTATGCTTTATGCATCTTCCTCCACTTCATAGAAATAAACTTTCTACTCAGTCCATTCGTTGTGCCTTTCTTGGGTATAGTGTCAATAAAAAAGGTTATCTTTGTTTTGATCCACACACCAATCGAGTTCACATTTCTAGAAATGTTGTCTTCTTTGAAAATCAATGTTTCTTTCCTTTGTCTTCATCTTCGGCCACATCTCTTGCCTCTTTGCCTTCCTTTAATGACACTTCTCATATACCTAGTGTTCAGGTTGATAGAATCAAGCCACATTTAGTGTACAGACGTAGACTTCCAGTGCTGCCCCCTTCAGCTAATGTCCTGCCATCTGTTTCTTTGCATCATTCGGTGGATTATGAGGTAACTGATTTACTTTCTTTACTGCCTCCTTTACGGCGCTCCTCTAAGGTATCTGTACCCCCTGATAGGTATGGGTTTAACCCATCTGTGACACATATCTCTAATACTGCTCTCTCAACCACTTTAAACTCTATTGATATTCCTACTAGTTATCCACATGCAGCTAAAGAGTCATGCTGGTAGCAGGCCATACATAAAGAATTAAGTGCCATTGATGCTAATCATACTTAGGATGTTGTTGATTATCCTTCTGGTGTCACTCCTTTTGGATGTAGATGGGTCTATTCTGTTAAAATCAAGGCTGATGGCAGCTTGGACAAACATAAAGCCCGCTTGGTGGCTCTTGTAAACCATCAGCAATATGGAGTCAATTATGAGGAGACCTTTGCTCCAGTACCCAAAATGACTACAATTCGGACACTTCTAACCATCGCAGCTTCTCAACATTGGTGTTTACACCAATTGGACATGAAGAATGCCTTTCTTCATGGTGATCTCAATGAAGATATTTGTATGCGTCCACCAGTGGCTTATTTTCCACTCCTACTTCTGCTGTGTGTAAGTTGCGTCACTCTTTGTATGATGTCAAAGAAGCTCCTCAGGCGTGGTACACAAAATTTGCGTATACCCTTCTTGACTTTGATTTTCTCAAGAGCAAATATGATGCCTCTTTGTTTCTGCGTACAACTGCAAATGGAGTTGTGTTTCTATTGGTATATGTTGATGATATAGTCATGAAGGATTTGCGTACAACTGCAAATGGAGTTGTGTTTCTATTGGTATATGTTGATGATATAGTCATGAGTACTGATTTAACTTTGATTGATCAACTAAAATAGCATTTGCAGAACCCTTTCCACATGAAGGATCTTGGTAATCTAACATATTTTCTTGGTCTAGAGGTTCATGCTGGTTCACATAGCATCTTGCTATCACAACACAAGTATGCCATGAACTTGGTGGCTGCTGCTGGTCTCCAGCATTTGCCGCCTCTTGATACTCCAATGGAAATTAATATCAAGTTACGCAAAGATGAGGTAGATTTATTATTGGACCCAGCAACATATCGTACACTTGTGGGCAACTTGATCTATCTTACAAACACTAAACCTGATATCTCTTATGCCGTACAACAGGTTAGTCAGTTTATGGCCTCTCCCAGACACCTTTATATGGCTGCTGTTAAAAGAATCATCCACTATGTTCATGGCACTATTCAGAAAGGGTTTTGCTATCCTGCTGGTACTTCTCTTGATTTAATTGCTTATAATGATGTTGATTATGTTGGGTGTTTTGATATTTGACGTTCAACCACTGGTTGATGTATGTTTCTTGGCCCTGTACTTATTTTTTGAAAGAGCAAGAAACTCGTGTCTCCAAGCTTCTACTAAGTCCGAGTACAGGGCTATGTCCCAAGCTTGTTCAGAAATACTCTGTCTACACGGGCTCCTTGCTGAGCTTGGTTTTCGACAATGTACCCCTACTCCTTTTTATGCTGATAATACAAGTGTCATTCATATTACAGCCAATCTTATCTTCCATGAGCGTACCAAGCATATTGAGGTGGATTGCCACTTCATTCGAGATGCTTTTGAAGCTTGGATTATATCTCTTCCCTATGTGTCTAGCAATCTTTAGGTGGCTGATGTCTTCACCAAAACTCTCACATGCCAGCGTCATCATTTTCTTGCGAACAAATGGATGCTTATGGATAAGCCCACATCAATTTGAGGGGGGATGCCAATAGAAAGCTAAAATCAAGCAGTATACAAGTTAATAAAAAGGCTAAATTCAAGCAGGCTATAAATACTAGATATAAATGGAAAATTTCTCTTACCATAGATAGCTCCCTAGATCTAGCTTAACATAAATAGCTCCCTAGAATTAATCTTTGTAATTACTGTGTACAAGAAAATTTTTCATATATAAATGAAAGGCTAATATCAATGAGAGGTAATTCAAACCAATGTGTTAGTGAAGCCAAGTTATTCTTATAGAAAGCAAATAGAAAGAAAAATTAAAGAAACTCAATCTTTAGTAAACTCAATATTGAAAGATGAAATTGAAAAAAAAATCAGTATATGAAAAAAAAATACCAACATCAATTTGAGTTAACATTTCATACCTGTGATTATTTGGATCAACACATCAGAAAAATATTACGAAACCCAATTCTCAATCAATTCAATATGTTAATGTATAAAAAAATAAAACCAATTAAAAAAAAAAAGAAAGTTTTCCACTGCCACACTAATGTTTTTATCATTTAAGGTAATCGGCCCTCAGTTAATTAACCAAATGCATACAACATTTTGTACTCTTTATTTTTTTTTATCATTTGGATATATAAACATTTTCTCCACCGCCACACTACTCGCATGAAAAAAACCTAGAATATAATAAACGAGATGTATGCCCGCGCGCTGCTGTGGGCTTATAAAACAAATATATTTAATAGTATTATAATTGTGAACCAGTGCTAGATAAGTAATAAAAACTAAAGGTATGATGGAGCCAATATTTCATGATGGAAAAAAAAAGTTGTGTTGGTGATCAAAACTTGGAGACTGAACAAAATGATTTGCAGCAATCCACAGTGTTTTAGGAGGAAAGATACAGTGCTTTCGTCACATGATTTAGCTTTTCTGTTAATAAAAAGCAAAAAAATTACAAAGCTAAATTCTCTACCAACTTAATATTAAAAAAAAACAACAAAGATAATTTTGGAAGAAAAAAACTCATGAGGAAAAACATTGTAGCAATTAACAATGTTTTGTCAAAAACCAACAAAGATAATTTTGGAAGAAAAAAACTCATGAGGAAAAACATTGTAGCAATTAACAATGTTTTGTGAGAAAAACTACAGTGCTTTCCCCAATAAAATAAAATAAAAAACCATTTAGAGAAATACTGTAGCAATCCATAGTGTTTTGTGAGAAAAATTACAATGCTTTCCCCATATGATTTAGCTTTATTGTAATTATAATTCTTAACCAACTTAATATTAAAATAAAATGGACAAAGATAATTTTGAAAAAAATAAAATAAAAATCATATGGGAAAACACTGTAATAATTCACAGTATTTTAAAGAAAAAACTTTATAAAGCTAAATTCTTAATCAGCTCAATATTAAAAAAGTCAAATCGACAAAGACAATTTTAGAAAAAAAATATTAAAAAAACACAAAAAAGAGAAAAATCATGTTGAAAATATTGTAGCAATTCATAGTGTTTTGTGATGAAAGCTACAGAACATGATTTAACCTTATTTGTAATGACTTGTAATTGTAATTTTCAACAATGTTTTGTGAGGAAAGCTACAGTGTTTTCCCCACATGATTAAGTTTTATTACAAAGTTAAATTCTAACCAACTTAATATTAAAAAGAATAAAATTGATGAAAATAATTTTGGAAAAAAAATATTACAAAAAAAGAAAACACAAAAAAAACTGGAAAAAAAACCATGTGAGGAAAAACTGTATCAATTCATTGTGTTTTGTGATGAAAAACTTGTATTTACTTGTAATTGCAATTCTTCACCAGCTTAATATTTTAAAAATAAAATTGACAAAGATAATTTTAGGGAAAAACATAACAAAACAGAAAAAAACCATATGAGAAAAAACACTGTAGCAATCCACAGTAATTTGCGAGGAAAGTTACAGTACTTTCCTCATATATTGTAATTGTAATTAATTTTTAACCAGCTCAATATTAAAAAATAAAATAAAAAAAAGATAATTTCGGAGAAAATTATAAAAAAAACAAAAACAAAAACAAAACCGTGAGGAGAAATACTATAGCAATCAATAATGTTTTAAAAAAAAATACAAAACTAAATTGTCAATCATGTCAATATAAAAAAAATTGATAAATAGTGATTTATCCGTAGCATTTATATATTGTTAATTAATGAAGAAAGATTTAGTGAAAGGAGCGGCTCTGATAAACTATTCTCCTTCAGATTTGAACTGATCATGCGCACGGTGATCGTGAGGCCATCAACTTTATGCCTTTGGATCTCATCCTTTGTTCGGCTGTCAGTGCTGAGCTCACTCACATCTTAGTGCATCTACTTTTCTTTGTGCCCTTTTTTCTTTTCTTTTCAATTTATACTTTACATATCCCTTTCGCAGAAATCATGTCGATCCACCACCGAGTTAAAAAGTTTAGCTTCCTGTGAAGGTGGTTGCCTTTCGATTCAGCACCCTTTATGCAACCTTGAGAGAGAGTGAGTGAGTTTAATTGAAATGCTTTGAGTTCATCAAATTCAATATTGTTAGATAGAGGGAATTGAAAGCTTTGTCATAACACTCTTGATCGAAAGCAGATTTTATTTTTGTTTTAAATTAATTTTATGATAATTTTATATTGTTTTTGATGTATTGATATTAAAAATAAATCTTAAAAAGTTAAAAAAAATATTATTTTAATATATTTTTAAATAAAAAAATACTTTAAAAAATAATAATTACAGTAAAAAAAATCGGGTGACTGAGGGAAATAAAAAGTTAACAAAGATCACGCAGTAAAAATCGGAGCAGCGAAAAGTTAAATTGAAAGCAATGTCGGAGTAGTTCCATTGACTATTCCGTCGGAAAACTTTCTATTCCAAGTTTAAATTTTAACTGAGGGTTATTTCTTTTCTTATTAAATGAGAGATCTAAATCTTAAATCTAAGAAAGAATAAATTAATGGAAATTGAATTTACCAGTAGATTAAAATCATATCTCTTTAAAATATACAGCAATATAAAGGGGAAGGAAGAAAACCATTTATAATAAGTTTGCTTTCAGCTCGAGAGGGGATAAGAATTTTTTTTTTTTGTAAAATTAATCTTTTTATATTTTTAAATTATTTTTACATGTTAATATAATAATAATTTTTTAATATATTTTTAAATAAAATACTTCAAAAAATAACCGGTATCAAACTTTTAAATACCGGTAAAAGATTATAGCGTGTGAGAGGTGAATGAGGGTTCTAATGGGGAACATAATGTGAGAATCTCTTGATTTGAAGAGATACATTTCATGCACGTAGGGACCCTCTTGCTTTCTATTTCTGATTCCTTTACCGTACAAAAAGGAATGCATGCAACTGATGAAGACAATTTATCTCCTTACTCTCCGATATAATCATTTTCATGATGATTTATTTTTCTCTTTTGTCTTCGGGTGGTTGTTTGAGCATCTTAATCAATGGAAGCCACACAACGCGCCAAAGGTATCTTAGCCTAGAGAGTGGCTGCTAGATACTTTGAAAAAAAAGGGAAGGCAGAAACAACTTGTAAAACATATAATTGAGATTCCTCACCGGCCAGCCTGAGACATTGACGGTTCTGCGTAAAATTTGCAGACGGAGAAATATACAAGTTGAAGTCTCACAAGTCATGCTCAAAGCCCATCATTTCATGACAAGCTTCCTCGTCACTCCTGATTTGTTTGTAGCTTGGATTAGGCTGGCTAGCTGGATTCTCGCCTGTAGATGATGACCTAGCCCTCTGCAACTTCTCCTTCTAGCCACACCAGGTCGCTATATATATGACACCATTGGAATCCCAGGTGCTCTTGCTACCAACCAAAAAACACAGCTAGCTAGCTGCTCTGTGTACGTGCAGACAAACACATCTCTGAGTAGGGAAATTACTAGCATGTTGCTCTTTTTTCCCTCCCTGCGAGAAAATGGATGCAGACGCCGCCACATCTCGATCTTTCAGTCCTTTGATATTCGATCACAAACTACAAAGAATTACTAAAAGACGAGGGGATCACTGTTCACACGAACGAAGTTAATGTAATGTTTTAAATATTTATTACCACAGTTGAGGTATGGCTTACTTGACTAACGCATGGCAAGGCGTGATTGAGGTTGCCGATTCGAGCTTTAACATTGCTAATATTTTCAGCAATGTGACAGCCGACATATTTTGTCCATCACCCCTTTATAAAGTGAAAAAAACATAAAGGCACAGACTTGTGGGTCTGCTGCCTAGACTTTTTGGTATAGGCCGATGCCCTTTTATAGTGCCTGTCTCTTGCCCAAAAACTAGGTTTTTTTGTGTAGTCACATGGCAGTGCCATTTTCTTTTTTTAACCTCCCTTTTCTCTCTCTATTTTTTTCAGTGCCATTATAGATCAGTTTTTGTGTTTTTATTATATAATAAAATAAAAAAATTAATTTATTTTATTAGAAGTTAGTCATGAGTTTGACAGAAAACTAAAGTGAATCTGCTCTTGTTCTCTCTCTTTTTTTTTAAATTTTTTTTAAACCTATCTAGTTAACAAAATCATATAAAAACAATACCAGCACAAGTTAATTTAAAATTCAAACTAATAAAAAAATCAATTTAAAATTCAAACTAATAAAAAAATCAAGCCATCATTTGTTTAGCTTCACTCGTTAAACCAAGTTTAATTATAACACTAAAAATTTAGTTTAGATATTGTGTTTTTTACATTAAAAAAAAAATTCAAATCCAATCTTCAGAGCACTGGCCATAAACTAGTTTGAACTAAGTGGATGAGTATTCAACCATAAATAAGTAATAACTATTATCTTCTAAAATATCTAACCTAGTATATATAATATAATATAATTGTGATCTTGTTCAATTATTTATATAAAATTTATTATTGATTGATTTTACTATATTATTGTAATTTTATTTTTGGGTTGTCATAGTCATTATAAATATATTTATTTGTATTGTTACTATTATGCTTAAACACGAATAACAATATATCTTATGTCTAATGAAAATATTTAACCCAAATTTTATATAATATTTATAAAATTGTATTATTTTTCCACTTTGGTATCAAGTTTTAAAATTTTTTATTGATAGAAATTAAAGTTAAGAAATTTCTATCGTAATACTAATATCAAAGAGTATTAAAAGTTGTAATATCGATGCATATCCTATTCTTATTTTTAAAGAAATATTATTGTATTATTTGATTTTGTAATTGTATTAAGAAGAAGGGTTTAATTAAAATATAATAATGGTTCGAATAATACATAATTCAACTCTTATATAATCATAAGTTTTTGAATAATTTAAAAGCATTTTATATGGGTAGATTTACTAAAAATAATTATTTTTTTAATTTAATTTTCGATCTTATAAAAAATATTCAATGTGCATCTTAAACTAAAATTTATGATATTATCTTCGAATAATAAACATATGCTAAGAAATTGTGATTCAAAATATTTAGTTAAAAATATTTTCTCAATTTTTTTTAAATAGATATCAATATTTGTTTTTCTATATAGGCGGTAAGAGGGACTCATTATATTATTGAATTTTTTAATAGATGAAATATTTTTATTAAATTAGATTAAATTATATTCACATATAAGCTATCTATGCATGTTAATCATAATCATAGAACACACCTTTTCGTTTTAATATTGTATATTAATGACCTATTTTAATTGAAGCAGGAGGTGATCTTAGTCTTAATATGCACGAG
>Ga0325410_1007545_pt1 | contig 11871 bp, 8 predicted proteins | sample PopdelMetagenome_16_FD_206182 | JGI IMG/M metagenome (GOLD analysis project Ga0325410, IMG submission 206182) | Populus deltoides microbial communities from Bellville, Georgia, United States - Xylem-PdIQD-R3 | ecosystem: Host-associated > Plants > Phyllosphere > Stem > Wood/Secondary xylem... | reverse complement strand
ATATAAAAGAAATAATTTAATAAGTAGAGTAGAAAATGCTTCAATTCTGGGTATACAGTGCTTCTTCATCTCTTCGTAATTGTAACGTAAAGTAATTATAATATAATTTGTAACGTAACATAATTGTAATTGTAACATGGTAGTGTTTGATAACATGTTACAGTCTTTTATAAAAAAAAAAATTATATATTTTTAAATTATTTATATATAAAATATAAATTTTATAAAATAAAAAAATATTATTTTAAAATATTTTAAAATAAAAAATATTTTTAACCACCTCCTTCGATAAATTCAACATCAACAAATTGAAAGTCTTTTTGTCACCGACAACGGTCCAATCATATTCTCAGCTTCCGTCCGTCCGTCCATGATCCATCCATCCAACCCTTACAAAATTATTTAAAAATGAAGTAAAAAAAAAAAACATAACATAAACAGGTCGTACGTACGATCTTAAACTCTCTCTCCCCCTTGCCGTTACATGAGTTGTATTTTTTTTAATCTTCTGCTTCGATTGTTCGTTTGAGCTTTGGATTCTGACATCTGATTCTTATTTTGAATTGAATTGTTATCTGATCTGATCTCATCTAATCTAATCTAAATCAACTAAGGTAACGATTTCTAATTCCTCTTCTTCTCACTATTTGTTTTTTAATCTATCTGATAGATTTCATCTAGGGTTAACTTCGATTCATTCCTTATTCTTTTCTTTTAATCGATTTTCTTGCTTTTTTTTTGTTATAATAATAATGATAATCTAAGTTTGACCTGATTAGTGGTTGATGGTGATGATGATTTTAGTTAGTATTATAATAAATTTCTGTTTCTTTTTATCATTCCAAGGAAATAAAAGGAGGAGGTACCTGATTCATGGCTGAGAAATCGTGTGTCAAGCGACTCCAGAAGGAATATAGAGCTCTCTGTAAAGTATGCTTTTATCATGTTATGTAGTCCATTTTGTGCTATTTTCATAGTGAATTAATGGGGGAAGAGTAGAGATTGGGACTGTCAATTTTACCCATTAGGGTTTTCATTTCAGTTTCCCAAACGTACACCATCCTTTTCGATACACTGTAGTCTCTCATGATAGATGGATGATTATGTTTTATTTTCATCGGCTGCTTTACTTTACTTTGTAGCTTATTTTCGATTTTTGATCACATGGTTGGTTGCGTATCTACTGCTTGATTGTTATTTCCTTTACCCGATGTTTTATTGATAGTCTGGATATTTTAATGTCTTTGTAGTACCAAATACCAACCATTTACTGCTGGATGAAACTTCATTTCATTTTTCTTCTCATCATTCGACACTGATTTTTTGTTGTTGTTTTATAATAATGAATTTGCAGGAACCAGTCTCTCATGTTGTTGCCCGTCCTTCTCCAAGTGACATTCTTGAATGGCGTAAGTTCTTGTTTATTTTTGTTTCCTTCTCTGAAATTTTCATATATATATATATATATATATATATATCCAATTCCTCTGAGCTTTTTACATCATCTACTTGTAGACATGAGTGGTGACCTAGAGTTATTGCAATCTAAATTTAGGGTAAAAGAATTACAATATCTAATCATCTGTCTAGACTTGCTTCAAATGTCACTGGAGATTTGGCAGAAGAATCATGACATACAAGATATTGTAGGCAACCGCTGAAACACTGAATTCTGTGTCTTTGGACTCATTCAAACTCCAAACCTTGTGTGGAAAAGTTGATGCAAAACACTTGTGACTGCTTCCCAGTTTGTTACTGGTTTGCTTGATTAGTTCACAATTGTGGAGCTGTTGCTCCTCCATTAAATACATGAAGGAGATGCTAAAGGTTCCAGAAACGTTACTTTTCATCCTTAAGAATGAATACATGCAGATTTTACAGCCTTGGCTGATGATGCCGTGAGATGTCATTGGAAGAAATAGAAATATAAAGGAAACAATAGGTTTGGCTGTGAATAATTTGTGTATATATACACATGCAATAGGATACAGGTTACAAAACAATAGGATAGCTATCTAAGCTAGGCTAAGTACTTGTTACAACCAAGAGTACTTATCTCAGATCTACAACTGTATCTGATACAACCAAATATATAAGGGAAGGCATCTGATATTATCTCGAACAGTCATTTCTCCTAGTGTTAAGTATAATTTGGTATTAGGAAGAATGCCACAATGAAATAGCACAATTGTTATTTGGAATGGGGATGAGTTGAAGACAGAGCTTAGGAAAGTGAAGAGATTACTTAGGAAAATTTTAGCCTTCTTAACAGATGATTGTGAGTTATGGTTCTTTCATCCATAGCACATAGTGATTCCATTTTCAACCTTTTTTGTGTCATTTTGCTTTTTGCTTCTTATTTTTATTTTTTATTTTGCTCTGTTGCTTTTTGTGTTGTGTTTCTTCTTCTTCTTCTTCTTCTTCTTTTTTTTGTTCTCTGTTGCTGTTAGTGGTCTTAATTCACTGAGGTGTTTTTTGATATTGATGTTATGTAACTTTTATGTTTCAGATTATGTGTTGGAGGGAAGTGAAGGAACACCTTTTGCAGGTTTGCTAGCCATGTTGTTGATTCAATACATGATACAGAAAATAGTGTGGTTATCTTGCTAAGTGAAAAATGTAGTGTCACTTGTTTTGTTATTCTAATCGGAAATTCTGACTTCCTTGTGATAAGGTGGATATTATTATGGAAAAATCAAGTTTCCTCCAGAGTATCCCTATAAACCTCCTGGAATCATGTAATCTTCTTTATTGCTGCTTAAGTTTTTCCAGAATATCATTTTCCCCGTGTCTTTCTCTTTAAATATTTTAGTTCAGGCTTGCTTCTAACTTTTGTGGCTTTTATCTATGTAGCATGATCACTCCCAATGGGCGATTCATGACTCAAAAGAAAATATGCTTATCCATGAGTGATTGTAAGTTCTTTACCCTGCTATGCTTACAACATTTTACTTTTGGCCATCTTTTATATTTGGTTTTGTTTACCCTGATCTTATTGCTTTCCAGTTCATCCAGAGAGTTGGAACCCCATGTGGTCTGTATCAAGGTAAAACAGATTAAGGCTTAAAGTGTAATTTTTCAATTAATTTTCTAACTCTCTGGATTATTAGTTCTAAATAATAAAGAGCTAGTTATTATAGATCGTTGGTCTAACATTCTTCCTATTTCATTGCTGCAGTATACTTACAGGGCTTCTTTCTTTCATGGTGAGTTAATTGTGGCTCTCAATTTCCTAAATGTTTTCAATGTAGTAATTTGTTAAGGCCGGTTCTTGCTTCAGAATCTGTTTTGTTGTTATTAATTATCAGACTTGCATAATTTACTTGTAGCTAAAAGTTTCCATTTTTATTTTTTGGCTTATTCCCTTCAACTTGTGTGGGATGGGTTTTGGGTGTTTTGCTGGCATTATCTTTTTGTTACTGTAATTTTGGTCTGGTTCATTACAAAAGGTGGTTAAACTATGTATTAGTTCCTTGGGAACCCATATTTGGAGGCATTTTTAAGTTTATATTACTTTCCCTAGACTATTTTCTCAAACAAGGATGCATCTTTACTATGTAGACGGACAACAGTCCTACCACAGGAAGTGTGAACACTACTGCTGCTGATAAGCGACGCCTAGCAAAGGATTCTCTTGCTTTCAATTGTAAGAAGTAAGTACAGTGCTCTGCTTTTCTTGTCTATCTGAGGATCCATTTGGACCATTTCCCCAATCACCATGCATTTCTTTTTTCCCTTTATTCACACTTCGGTTATTTATTGAGGTGGATTTGATTTATGATTTCGTGGAATGATGCAAGAGGACTTAGGCTTCGTTGTCGTTGCCTTTCATGCATGCCTATCTTTGGGTTTGCATTATTAACAGAACACTAAAAGAGATGAGTTATTGTCCTATGCACCACCTCACAAATCACTATTTATTGTAGTAGTCTTTTTTTTTAATCTATGTTTTTTTTTTCAATTTCATCCTTTAATATTTGGTTAGCTAGAGATTTGAGCTTCATGATTTGTTTTAATTTGCTTTTTATAGATTTATCTCAGTTTTATGACTCGAGTCAAGGGTTTGATGAGTTAACTTGATTGACTCGAGTTTTTTTTTTAATTGATTTTTTTTTTCAATATCATCTTTCAACATTTTATTGATTGAGAATTAGGTTTCATGATTTATTTAAGTTTTCTTTCTGTGAGGTTATCCCGGTCTCATGACCCGAGCCATGAGGTTAGTGGGATAACCCGAGTTTACTCAAGTAATTTTTTTAGTCCTTGTTAAAATTGATTTTTTTTTTTAATTTCATCATTCAAAGCTGAATTGATTGAGAATTGTGATATATAATTTGTTCTATAAGGTTTTCCCATCCTCATTTAATAAGTTAATCCGGTTTGACTTGAGTTGTTTTTGTAAGTTTTTTTTTTAATTTTATCATTCAACATTGGATTGGTTGTGAATTAAACTTTATCTTTATAATTTGTTCGATTTACTTTCTGTTGGAGTTATCATGATCAAGGGTTTGGATTTGACAAGTTAACCCGTGATGATTCGGATTGATACAATATGTTGTCTCAATATTGTTTTTTTGAAAAAGATGTCTTAAAGTTTTTGTAGTCAAACTATGCTTTTATTGGTCAACCGAGTTGTCTTTGAACCTGTCAAATTGAACGGGTCATATCGGGTGAATCCCCAAATAATTTAATATTTTTTTTTTGCTGGAAAAAAAAGTTAGCAACACCTCGATAATTTTTTATGTTAAAAAAAACTGATCTGACTCACAACGTAGCACGGGCCAATGATTTAGTTTAAGTGATTGTCAAAATGTGCTCCTTGTTTAATCACACCATTATCCTTACCTGTTCCCATAAAGGCAGTGGATTCAATGTTTTTGTAGTTATGATTATGTTACTTTTTTTATGCGTTCTTTAGCTTGCTCGAAGCTAAAATCTATTAATGTTTGTGTTCAAGAATTAATCAATTAGTTTAAATTCTAATCGGATCTGATGTGCTCCTTCTTGACAGTGCTGCATTCAGGAAATTGTTTCCCGAGTATGTAGAGAAGCATGACCAGGAGCTGCACTCTGAGCAGTGTGTTTCATCTCAGGCACCACAAGAAGATATATCCAGAGCCAAATTGGAAAAGCACGGTGATTCTTCAGTGGAAGATGCGAAAAGAGTAGATGCCCCAAAGGATGAGAGAAGAAACAGGAAGCAGCCATTTCCAACCTGGATGATGTTGTTGCTGGTTTCGATCTTTGGTGTTGTGATGGCGCTGCCTCTGCTTCAACTTTGAAATCTAGACTGGACAATGGAAATGTTAGAAGGGTCAGTGGTAATACAGGCGTTTTCTAGACTACTCTTCAAATGCTCCTCCTTTAGGTTTGATGCCGTGTATCTACCAGAAAATTGTACAGGGGTCGATGCTGATGAGGCCCACTTGGGTCTCTTGACTGTTGCTAATATTACTGTCGGCAGGCTGTTCTAATGCTTGAAGTTTGCATACTTCTGATGCTATCGTAATGCCAATTTTGTTGGGGGGGTTGTGTTTGGTACTTCAGCTTGGTGTTCTTTGTTTTCTTCTTGTTTCGAAGTTCTGTTCAAGGTCACTGCTAAAACATTATCATTGCCATACCACGTTCTGTTGCCTAGTCAAAAGAAAAACGATCCCTTGTCTGTGCACTTGATTATTTATAGTTTGCTTAATGATATTGATTTGGCCAGCACTGTTACCTTACCCTATGGTTCATTTTGTTCGTAGCATGTGATGCTCTAACACACTTAGCCTCCTGATTCTTACGGTCTATACGCGAAAAAAGCACACACCCAGATGCAAATTGCTGTAAATAATCTGAGCTAATGATATGGGTCTTCCATGATAATATCAGTCGTCAGTGGCCATGCCTTTTCAGGACAGGGCTTCTTATGCAACCATCCTGAAACGAAGAATGGTTTGTTTTCCATCGCAGGGACCTCATTTTTGGGGGCCAAATTTACTTGGCTCAAAGAAACTGACCTGTTTAAACGGAATGCGTTCCATTTCTGCTCCGGCGTGACAGTTCTGCTGTGTAGAAAAGGAGAAGAAAGGTCAGCAAGCATGAGCTTGTGCTGTAGACTATTCGTGGGTTACAGTCCCCAACCACACCTCAGTTTCGAGGCTGTTCGTCGTTGACTCCAAAACCTTAAATTATGACAGCCCAAATAACTCCGTGACATGCGGCAGAAATGAAGTGGGTAACCTTGTACATCCCCTCAACTGGATTAAAAGGGCCCTTTTCTCCATCTTTTTCAGGCATAATAATTGCTTGTTATGATCGCCATCACCATTATTTAACGGTGGTGAGCCTGCATCTCAAATCAATTTGCACTAGTGCTTAAAGCCTAGGTTGGCTGGCTCCTCTACTGTTTCCACTCTCGTCCCTGTCATCATTGCCAGCTCCTCCAAGTCCATATTCAAGGCTATAAGGGGGTGTTTGGTCCTCAAAAGTGTAGTAGCTGCTGCAAGCAAACAAGCATTAGGTTCCACCCTTTCTTAACGAGTACGTTTAAATTGAAAGGAAAGTAATAATCGGAATGATTCCATCTTATTTACCTTCTTTTTCCTAAAAGATTTGTTATCGGGCCAGATTTTCTGCTGATTTCTGAGTGCTACTTTTGGCTATGTGTTTTGTCCATGGTGAATTCTCCAACCAATTTACCCACCTGTCCTTTCCTGACCAAATACTGCTACCAAGAGGTTGGATTGCCATTTCAGTTTTCAACTACCAAAAAGCTCTTGTTTCCTCGGCCTATAACCATAACAAGTATGACGTTTTTTAATGGATTTTTTATTCGAAAATATATTAAATTTTTTTTATTTTTTAAAAATTATTTTTGATATTAATATATTAAAATAATCTGAAAATATAAAAAAAATTAATTTAAAATTAAAAAATTAAAATTTTTTCGGTAGCTTGTTCTCCACAAGGAGAGGACACATCTCAATTTGACATGGCATCTTCTTTATATCGCATCTATTTCTCTGTGCTTATTCCTCTCTTTACTAAAGAAATTAACTCAAGGTAGACAGACAGCTGTGAACTTCACTTCACCTCTTTGTCTCTTAGTAATATCACTAGCTGCTTATGCTTCAATATATATATATATTTATTCCACTACCCTCCTTTACAAAATACAAGTAATGGCTCGCCTCTTTTGCATGCCGGACGTTCCTTTTTGTGATTCCTTTTGATTGTATTCGTTTTATTTGATCTTGAAAGCTTTCGTTTATGGTATTGACTCGAAAGATTTCCAGGCAACCATGAATAAAACTCCAACGTACCAACATTACGAGGCAAGCGATTATGGTGCCTACGAATTTGATCCTGAAGTTGATTTTACACAGGTAAGCAGCCTGTCTGAGCTTTTAGCCACTTCTCCTTTTTTATGTGCTCCATGTTTTATTTGTTTATTTTAAATTTCTCACCTTAGTTTCTTAACATAAAATAGAAACTTGATATCAATCAGAAAAAAAACATTTCAGATTTAGCAAGAGAGAGAATACTCGTCTTTGTCCCCTAATCTTTAGTTTTCTGTACACCAAGTTTTGTGAGATGTGATATTGGATAAAGGCAAAGGGTCTCCGGGCTATAGCCCTCGATTGATCCACAAAACTAAACTTCTCATTAGCTGAACAACTGTTTTAAGCATCTCTATGTAGCTGTTTAGCATTGAGGAGACAGGAGAAACTTTCTTAAGAGTGTCTTTTAGTTTTTTCTTTAACGTTACAAGTTTACAACCACGATCAGTTCTTGGAAGAAGCTAGACAACATGCAAGAGAAATGAATCTACAGTCCCCGTTACAGCATCCAGAATCTGGAAAAGGAAGAGTAGAAGAAGAGAAAAAGAGCAGGAGGTCCTGGAAACGCACTCTCCTCAAATGGTGGAAAGCTGAGAAAAAGACCAAGCCTACCGTGGAACCGACAAATAGCTCTCACATTTCAAATCCAAGAAAGGGTCATGTTTCCGGTCCTATATATGGGAGTGGCAGAGGAGTCGATGCAAGGCATCGGCGACAAACATCTGGGCCACTGACTAATCTTTTCAACCATTCAAAGAGGGTGGAGAATGAGACACCTTATATGTGTCTCGACCAGCTTAATAATCCTCATGGTGTCAAGGCATATGGACCTGTTTACTTGGTAACATAGTGTTTCAGCGACAAAAGCTTTGCGTCGGAACTTCTTCATTTTCTGTAGTGAAGCATCTCTCGGTTGAAGGATTGTGTCAACAAAATGTATCAGATCATTCGAACAGGCAGAAACAACTAATATCTGGAATCCAAATATCAACTTTAATGTGCAGAGTAGATTATCTATAGTAGAAAGAGCCCGCAAGCAGGACAACTTGTCAGTTTTATTCTATTTTCTGTCTCCTTCTTTCCTTTTGTTTGTTTGTTTTTTGAGTCAGAACGCGTGACTCAGAATAAAAGATTAAATTTTGAAGTAAAAAACTATTCCAAGTAGCCAATTAAACTTTCTACCATATATTAGCACATGTTATCCAAATTGCAATACATTCGATGCGTTTGGGAAAATTAAAAAGATGAAGGATTTGGGGGCACTTGATCTCCATGTTTCAGGAATTTCTATCCATATTTTGTCCTAGATTGCATGTGGAAGTAGAAGGGTATTGATTTGAAAAGGGCCCAGACAACTCCCACTTCACCCTTCGAACTTTCTCCCAGCTCCAAAGTGTAAACATGAAGGAATATCCACTACTTGAGATACAGAGAGAGACTAGACTGACCAAAAGGAAAAAAATGCAAAAATAAAGCAAAAGATGGCATTGAAAATGGACAAAACGTCTGCTGCTGCAGGTTTACGAAGAGATTAAGGGCCAATTTATGTGGTCAAGAGTGATGGTGTTGCCCACATGGCCAAAAGCTTTGGTTTTGGACTTTTGAAGAGCAATCAACTAGTGTAAAGGAAGCTTTCACAATCCACAATGAAGATGGACGCCAGCTATCTGCGGTTGGTACCAAGGTTTCGATCAATTCAACTATTCTTAGTTGTTAACAGAAAAAACAAGATCATCTGACAAAGAGAAGTTTTAGGAATCTCAAACTTGTGATTGATATATGTCCTGTTAACTTCAGCTGCAGCACTTTGTTGAAAATCTTACTGCCCTTGTTAATGGCTCATGCCTTGCTATCATGTTCAGAAACTGGGTTTTGGGTATGAGCCGATCACTATCGATCGGCTCATACCCAAAAACTTGATGCCTAAAGAATGACACTGCTTTGGTTAAAGGAGATTGGTAGTATCTTGCAATTGGTTCTTCGAAAAGGTCGCCAAAGGATACGCTGCTGATGGATTCAGCATCTCTATGAAATTTCCCCTTCATCAACACAAAATTTGGCCAAATTACGGAGCATATTAATGCATGAGTTTTACTATAAGATGAGTTTTGAAAGGGAGTTTCAACATCTCAGGATAAAATGAACCTTGTCCCACCCACACTTGATGCAACCAATTTTGTGTCAATATGTATTAAGAATTTCATACATATTTTGAAACACAATCAACCCGTGCCATGTGAATCATAAAGCTTTAAGAGGAACCATTGTGTTAACGGCTCTACTACAGATGAATCAACATTGAAAAGAAAATCTACAGAATACATCTTCTGTAGAAAAGAAAGAAGCGAAATGCATTGGTCTATCTACTTGAACAGAGGAGCCTTGTAGTCTACGGCTCTTCTCATACAATATATCCATTCCAAACAAATGTTGTGAAACTCTGTTACAAGACCAGAGTTACCACAAAGGACCTGTACAACAGGCTAATTACACTTAGCCATTTCAGTATATCAAGAATCATATGGCACTTAGCTAATCAATCAAAGAAGTTTCCTTTACCACCAATTCTCAAAGATGGTAAAACCAAATCTGATAATTTCTATCACGCGAACGATGCCGAGATAATGCAATATCTTCAGGCATCTACAGAAACTTTAAGGACCAGAATTAAATTATTCACAATGACTAAACATCAACAGAACCATCAGAACAATTAGGAGGTAACCTTTTCTCCCTGCTCAAAAGTCTTTTCAATGACCTCAACCGCGTAGGCGTTGGCAACTTTGATTCCTGATCCTCAGCAAGATTATCGGTAATTTGCACAGGAACATCAATAACAAGCATCTCATCATGCCTAGCACCAGCTGAAGATGATGGCGCGGAAGAAGCTGATGAAGAAGGTCCTTCTTCCAAGGAACCGCCCCCAGTGCTTACAAGAGTCTGATCCCCCCAAAACAACACGTTTGTTGGAAAATCTGGAGATTCTATTGAATACCCAGAAATCAAAATTTCCTCCGGAGACTGAATATTCACCTCCAGGTCATTGTTGTTATTGGCACCACTAGCGCATTGAGCCTGTGGTGCTACCGAGCTTCTACATAGAGGACAAGTAGAATAGGACTGGAACCACATGTCAATACAATCAAGATGGAAACCATGGTTGCATTTAGGCAACAACCTGACCTTTTCTCCTTCTACAGCATCAGATAAGCAAACAGCACATTCTAGTCCACCTGGGAAATCTTTGGGCTGGAAAATCACTAGTGGTAGGGATCTCAGTATAGAGAGCTCTAGCCCTCTTCTCACTGGGTCTTGACCAGGGTTAAAGACATAGCGGCGGCGTTGGCGGCGGCGAGATTGTTGAGGGTGAGTGGGTTCTTCAATGCGCCACCAAAACCATTTTGCATAAAGATGTAGAAAGATAACAAAAACCACCACCAAGAATAGAATTACAATTGCAACAACCATAACCTTGCCGGTTATTTCCATTGTCGCTGAGTCATCTAATCTCCCCATTGCTGATCACAGAGTATAACACCAAAGACTCAAACTGTATGAATGAAAATGAGCAGATGAGCAAAACACAGATGAGAATTACAAGAGGAAGTGCGAAAGATTGTATCAAACTTGAAATGGGGTTTCTTTTTTGGTGGTTTGTTTTGAAACCCACAAACCAAAGTTGGAGAAAAAGGAAAAAAGAAAGAAAAAGGAACAGTTTTTAGCCTGAAGGGCTATGAATGAAAGTGGGGTATAAAAGAAATACTCCCTACAGGAAGAGAAAGCGAAATAGGAGAAATGTGTGTTGGATTGGAATGGTGAATCAGAATTCAAAGACTGGTGGCTTGGACTTTTGGGACAGGGAAGAGGAAAAGGAGAAGTAGTATACAATGTTTGGGTCTAAGCAGGTTTTAATTTAAGCAAACAAATACAGAGCAGACCAGAGTCTTTGAACAATACAAAGACTGCCCCTTTCTTTACTCACAGACAGTTGCGTCTCGTACTGTATTTGTTGGTGGTGGCGAGGTGCTTCCTCTCTTTGTCCTCTCTCGTGTTCTTTTTTTCCGTCCTTCACCATGCTCGCTCATGTTGCGCTTCTCTTCTCCTTTTAATTTAGGTTGTCATTGGGAACACGTAAACCGTATTTCTAAAAAAAATTAAAATTTATTTTTTATTTATTTTAATATATTAATATTAAAAATAAATTTAAAAAATATTAATTTAATATATTAAAAAAAAACACTTTAAAACATAACAATTGAACGTAATTCAAAACATGTCATTAATAGTTACCACTACTTTGGATTTTTGCTTTATGGAAACAAATTAACATTCTACCACGGAAGTCCCACCAAGCTGATGTCCAAAGTAATCATATCTTAATTTGAAATTTAAAATTATTCCATTATTTACAATATTTAATTATTATTAACTACTTTGCTGACCAGCTTCTTATTTTTTTCCTAAAAGTACTGTATTGGTATCGTTTGACTAGGCTACTTCCTTTGATACTTACCAATGATTCCTTCTGTATACAACATTTATTTTG
>Ga0325410_1007543_pt1 | contig 11872 bp, 5 predicted proteins | sample PopdelMetagenome_16_FD_206182 | JGI IMG/M metagenome (GOLD analysis project Ga0325410, IMG submission 206182) | Populus deltoides microbial communities from Bellville, Georgia, United States - Xylem-PdIQD-R3 | ecosystem: Host-associated > Plants > Phyllosphere > Stem > Wood/Secondary xylem... | reverse complement strand
CATGATTCGGACTATCAGACTTAGATAATCTTATAGAAAAAAATAAAAAAAGAACTTGATTTAACTCGGGTTAACCTGTCAAATTCACGACTTTGATCTTGAGACTGAAATAATCTCATAAAAAGAGTCAAAACAAATTATAAAACTTGATTCTCAATCGTCCATGTCGGATCTAATATTGAACAATGAAAATTCTAAAAATCTTAATTAAAAAAAATAAGCCAAGTTAATCGTTAAGCATTATTACCGAGTAATGAGACCATGATAACTTGATGAAAAATAAATCAAAACAAATTATAAAACTTAATTCCCAATTAAAAACAATATTAATTGATGAAATAAAAAAATCAATTAAAAAAAAAAGAAAAAATAAGTCAATTAGGTTAATCCACAACCTGAGTCAAGAGGTAGGGACAACCCAATAAAAGAAAGTATAATGTTGAAGGACTCGTGACCTAGGTAGTAAGACCAATATAACCTTTTGGTAAGAAAATAATAAAAACAACATGATTTAATTAGGGTTAAAATGCCAAAACCTGTAATCTTGATCTTAAGACCAAGATATTCTTATAAAAAGTAAATCAAAATAAATTATGAAACTCAATTTCCAACTGACCCAATATTGAATGATAAAATTAAAAAAACATCAATTAAATACAAGATATAAAAAACAACTCGAGTTAACTTGGGTTAATTCATTAAACATTATTATCGTGAGAGTGATATCACTAATCCAAATGTAAAGGTTCGAGCTTGCGCCAAAATAATATCTTAATATATAATTAGAGAGTGATATCAGTAATTTAGATTTAGATTTCGAGCCATTTATCTAAAATGACATTACCATCTAAACTAATTAATTAGCACAGAACCATGATCAACCTCTGCTTTTAATTGAACATAGACTCCTAAATATTGATGATTTCCAAAGCCTTGAACCTTTCCCTGACTTCTTGTAAGCTTTCTGATCAGAGGAAATCGCATGCTGTGAGCTTGCTAATGTCTTTAAATTGAGTGTAGGATTTAACTGATATATTGATCTCGCAAATACACCCCTCGTTTACTATCATCATTGACTATAATTTCCAATGCAAACGCTTGTTTTCAGCCCAAATTAGGATATATACACTTAAATGTTACATAGAAGAAAATATATTTTTTAATATTAAATATGATTCAATCAAAATAACATCATTTAAAAAAGAAATTAAATCAAGTTTTAATTAAGTCAAGTTCCATCTAATTTTTTAAAAATTTAATCTTAATTAAATCTCGAGTTGACCACAAAGCTGGTTAAAGTTCCTAATGATATGTTATCAAGTTCTCTCTTCATGAAAGGAACTCTAAATTTACGTTTTTTATTTGTTTTCTCAAGGTAAACTGTAATTTATGTAGGGAGATTATATAATAATAGCCCGAGAAAACTGATCAGGGCTACAGAAAGCCCGGTCCAAACTTCCCAGCTTCTGAAAACTGATCAGACCTGGCCTGGGCATTACTGAGCAAAGTTGAAGCCTTGTTGATGCTGGGCTCCAAATCTGTGGTGAATTAAGAGCCCAGGTCCACCTGGGTTCAAGCCCGGTAATAGCTTTTCATGGTATTCAAATGATTTTCACATTTATTTTCACAGAGGGAGCTAGCCTTGTTTTTCTATCTTCTCCACTGTACAATATTTCTCTATCTAAAAAAAACTAGATTTTCGGTTTTTAAATTCATACTAATAAGTTTAGAAAGCACAATTTAGAAATTCTCTATAGTTTCCTTTTTATAGTTTTTCTGTTATTTTTCAAATAAAAAAAAGACATCAACAACACTATTTTTTTCTTTTTAGAAATGTAAGAGATTAAATTTGTTTTTATTTTCATTTTTAGTTAAAAACGCAGTAATAAACCATTAATAAATATGAGCCAACAATTCTGTTGTGTTTGAAAAACCTCTTTCCTCGTGTTTTACCTTCGGTGCCATTGTGTCACCTACCCACCTGGTTTTGTGTACCTCTCGCATTCAAATGCTGCCACGTCACCATATAAAACTTTAACACCTCTGCTCAACAACCACCACCTGTCTTGCTTTCAACTCGCGAGTTTCAATTGATTTTTAAAATATTTTTTAATTTTAAACATTTATTTTTAATATTAATATATTAAAATAATTTAAAAATATTAAAAAAAACAATTTAAAAAAAACTCTCAAATTTTTATTTTCTGTAATGCATATAATAAAACTCAATTCTTGCCAAATTCTCAAAAACGATCTCTAATTATCTTAATTAACCCTCACGTATTTTCTTTATATAAGTTATTTATTTGAAATTATTATCCCTTTTACCCAATAAATCTTAACACAGTTGAAATTTTAATTTTAATTGTAAAATCTGATTTGACAAATTATTTCATAAATTTAAGGTCTAAACAAGGTCATCAAATCAATAAAATAACTTAATTTTTTAATAAAATTAAAAACAAGTTATTTTTTCTTAAAAAATAGAATTTCTAATCATCACCCTGTTTTTTTAAGATTGATAAAAGATTGTTTGACTTTGTATTTTTATATATGATCAAGTGAGTTTTAAAAATAAATAAAATATTTTGAAATTAATATTTTTTAATAATTTTAATATGTTGATATTAAAAATAAAATAAAAAATTATTTTAATATATATATATATATATATTTAAAATACTTCTAGAAATCAACATGGTCACAGTACCTTCTTGTAAAAATGGCCGAAACTCACAATAGCCACGTGTAAATAACCCTAACTCCTTTTCAAAGCCTCCAACCGTCAACAAACATGAAAAAGTGGAAATAGCAATGGAAAACAAAATTAATTAATTAATTAAAAACTAATAAATAGCCTTTCTGGTCCTGCTCCATTCACGTTTATTTCTTTGAATTGATATTTTTTATGCTCCTCTCCTCCTAGCTCAACACGTTCCAACCTGACTCAGTATAATTGCCAAACAAACCGAAACAAAACTGTCTCTCCTCTCTTTTTTCTCTCCGAGTTGCCTTCAGCGAGTTTGAGTTCATGGCGGCCTCAAAACTCGCTTTTCTGTCAATTCTCTTCGTTTTTGCCCTAATCTTCACCGCCGTCGGTGTTAGGGCTGATGTTGATGATGATAATACAGCTGAGTCGGCTGCTGCCGTTGATTTGTCCGCGTTGAAGATCGAACTTGATCAACTCAAGTCTAAGATCCACGCACACGGTTAGTTCTTTTATTTCTAATTTTGCTTTTTATGAATCTGAAACTTTAGTGAAATTTTGAAGTTTGAATCTTAGGCTTTAGATACCATCGATGAAAGAAAGAATCTCATCTTCCATAGAAAGCATAATTTTTCGTAATTTTTGAGTGGTTATAGCAGGTTTGTCTGTGATCAGGGTGATTAATAAATAACTGATGCAAGGATTAGAAAAATCAAGCCAGATATATTAATTAATTAATGTTTAATTTTCTGGATTTAAAACGATTTTTTTAATAAATATTTTTACTAACCGTGTGGTTGTTGGGTTATGAAGAATCTCATATCGATGAGAAAACAAAAGAATTGAATGGTAAGGATGTCATAATAGCGCAGAAGGAGACAATTATTCAAGAGAAAGTTGATAGCATTGCGTCGCTGCAGAGTGAAATTTCATCTCTTAAGGTATGCGATGTTTTCGATTAGTCGTTTCGCATAATGGAAATAGGTTTCAATGTGCATGCTATGACGAGGCTTTTCTTATTTTATTTAATTTATTTTTATTGCTAAACAGAAAAAAGGGAAGATTGATGCTCAGGAGCTAGTTGGGAAGGCGCATGCACGTGCAGGCGAGCTAGAGAAACAGGTTTATTATTCTACTGGGTAGCCAAAGCTATTGACTTTGGAAGAAGTTTTGGGTGCCTTTGTAACTGTTACTTCTCCATGCAGACGGTGAAGCTCTCTAAGGAATTAGAAACACAACAACAGGAAAACGAGGCCCTGGAAGCCAGAGCAAGTGAAGCTGAAAAGAAGATTAGTGAATTGAACTTTAAGCTAGCAGATGTAAGTTCTTTGTTTGTCAGTGTTTCTGGAAATGCATAAAGTTTTGGAATGATGAAACAGCTTTAGTCCTTCCCTGTTCTCAGACAAGGCATTTTATTTACAATTTTGAAGAGAGTTTTAATGGTCTTTTGACTTTAATGTCCTACCTGGCTTTAACACCTGTTTAATTTGATATGCTAATGGATCCCGAAAGGTGTGCATCAGTGTCATGTGCATGCATATGCATATGCTCTTCTTCAGCTACTTAAGTCCTATTCTTAATTATGGTATCACACTTACTTTTCTCTTATTTCAACATATTACTGCCTGTTTCTTTTTTCATCTTGGCACCAACTTCTTTTTCATATTTATAATCTGAGTTTGTCCTTCAATTTCTTAGTTTGTGATGGTTAGTAATGTGATACATAATGTCTTTGCTTTATAGCTTGAAAAGATTAATGTGGAGCAGAAAAGCAAAATCCGTAAAACAGAACGTGCTCTTAAAATTGCTGAGGTATCATACTATCATTTAAAACTCGCATCATGCTTAATGCTGGATGATGGTGATTCTTATACGCGATTTCCTTTTCTGTATGTCTTAGGAAGAACTGATAAAAACAAAATCTGAGGCCATTTCAAAGGCCAAAGAGTTAATGGAGGTAATGAATTAATGGATTTGTTTGCCATGCTCATCCATCTTTTATGTTCTTACATACTTTTCAGATGTTATATTTGAAAATGCTAGTTTAAATCATATGACGAACGATCTGTCCATTTGGCTTGAAAGTTCTTGGATTTTCTCTGTGCTCCTGTGAAATAATAGATATAGTAGCTGAAGGAAAATCCATATCTGTCGTCTGAATTTGGATTTTGATGTTCTCTGCAAGCCTTGAAACTTTGGAGCATAGACTGTACACTTATGAAAGTTCTCTTCATGTTTTATATGCCTTTCCTATGTTGATAACACCCTGCTCAAATTAGCAGCAGGGCTTTTGGCAAGTGTGAGAATTTTTTTTTACTGAAGGTCACCTCAGATCATGAGAGAACATGGAAGTGACAACATGGTCATATCCTGACAGGAATGATACCCAATAATTTGCTAAATTGGTGATCAATTTTGGTTTTAGTTCTTTAATGTAGCATGTAAACAAAAGGTGCAAATAGCAGTAGACTAGCAAATACAGAAGGCCTCAATAAGAAAAGATAGCATCTATACAACAAGAACTTTGTGCGACTTTTATCCCTGACAAAAGGGAAAAAATTTCTGTCTTTCATTCCTACATTTAGGTTCATTGGATGATTTGGAAATCCAAATTCTACTTCAAGGATTTGGTTGAATATGGAAGCTTTTTTTGTTCATTATTGTACTATAAGTGTGCATTATATGATATATATCACATGCTTTGGCTTCTTGCACCTTCTTCATTGCATAGGACAATTTTTTTTTTTCTATACATGCTTTGGTTCTTAAAATTAATACTGTTTGCTAGAGGCTCATCAAAGGAGGATCTATTTGAGACCCGAATTTGGTGTCAAGAGTGAGCTAATTCATAGTTGTGTCTTATGACCAGGTTCACGGGGCATGGCTTCCACCTTGGCTTGCTGTACAGTTGATTCGTTGGCAGGTGATATGATGCCTGTATGGTAGTTTGTAAAATATCTTGTCATGTGTGTTAATATCATCTCTTTTCAGTCTCTGGCACATACACATTGGAGTGAGCATGGAAAACCTACCATGGAACTGGCAATTCAAAAGGTATAATCTTTTGGTTGTTGGATGGTGGTTTACCATTTTTGGTGGTGTCTGTTTACTCTTTAGTTATGGTCCTGTGGTTAAATGCTAGCACCTCCTGAAAAAACCACCTCAATTGCAAAATGATGTATATTACTAAAATACAATGTTGACTCTTTGTAGGCCCTGGAGAAAAAAGCCCAAGCTGAAAAGTGGGCTGAGCCACATGTGGAAACAATTAAAACTGTAAGCTCTCTTTCTATGTTTTCCAATTTTCCGCTCATTTATTAATTGTTGGGAGTTTAGACCTAATTTTTTTGATGCAGTCTCGTCTTTTACCTTGTGTAATTGACTTGAGAAGCCTTTTAAGACTGATTAATTTTAAGCAGTGCAATTGACTTGAGAATCCTTTTAAGGCTGATTAATTTTTAAGCAGCATCTTCTGTTGTTCTGTAGACTAATTGAAATTTGGCTTGGAAAAAGTTTGAGTGAACCAGTAGCTCTGCACTGTTTATTGTTTTTAGCTTAAATTTGTTGCTTGAATGCTAATCTTTGGTGTTAACTGATTGGCCGAATAAATGAAGAAAACTGGATGTGTGCACTTATTAATTGCTTGCTTTTTTGCATGAAGAAATGGGTCCCAGCTATTAATGAGCAATGGGTTGTGATTACTACACAAGTTAAGCCTCATGTGCAATCATTAACTGCTAAAACAGTTCAAATTTATGAGGCCTCAAAGACTACAGTCACTCCACACATCATCAGAGTACAAGAAATAGCTGATCCTTACTTTCAGGTGTGTGTGCTGTTATATTGTCCCTTATTGTATATCTACCACCTTATCTTTCATCTAATATGTTTAAATTTGATCACAGGAAGCTAAAAAGTTCAGCAAGCCATATATTGATCAGGTTGCTACCATGACAAAGCCCCATGTTGATAAAGTTAAAGTGGCTTTGAAGCCCTACACAAAAGAGGCAGTTCATGCATATGGGAAGTTTTTAGAATCTGCAACCACATACCACAATCAGGTATCAGTGCTGTTTTATTCATCTTTGTTGCCGTGCTATGGTTGACTGCGTGCTTGTTATTAGAATGAATCCTGATTCTATATTGTCTCTATGAGTATGCTAGTCAAATGGATCATTTTAAGTGGTTTCTTTGGCTATTGTTATTGGAATGTACATGGAACCATGACTTAACATCTTGGCCTGGAGAAATACCATGACTTCATGCTTTTGCTTTGATTTTTTGGTTAAGGTGCAAGTCACTGTACAAGAGACACTGGAAAAGCACGAGCTCACAAAACCACTTGCAATGAAAGAGTTGATCTGGTTCATTGTATGTATTCGTGATCGTTTATTTTGACCTTTTTTTTATTGAATACTTTTCAGCGAACTAACTTAATGAATGCAGTTTCTCAATATTAATTAAGGTATTCATCTTCCAATGTTGCAGGCCTCTGCTTTGTTGGCCCTACCTGTCATTATTTTGGCCAGAGCTTGTTCTTCCATCTTCTGGTCAGTGTCCTAATTAGCTATTATTCACTTTGATATTGAATTTTCTGTCTGTCTCGTTTTCATTTGCAGTTTATCAATTTTTTGGGCTGCAACTTGGATTTTTGATAAGTTTCATCCACAGCTTAATTAAATGTTGTTGACCTGAAATTTGCAGCCAAAAGGCAAAGAAACCTGCTAGAAATGCTCACGCCAATCCCTCTCGTCGCAAGGCTAAACGGGGGCATTCAGACAAGTAGACTTTTTGGTGCATTGCTGGGATTTTCCATTGCAATTTATTGTGGTACGTGCCATCATAAGCAGTGTGTGGGACATGGAATGGTTCCACATTTCTTCCCTCCATAATTTAACTGTGGCTCGGAGCAACTTGAGTCATTTACTTGACAGTTAAAAAGTTTTTTGGATTCTTGGCATGGCATTGAGTTGAGGGTCAGTTTGGATGTACACTTGCAGGCTTCTACAATCTGTTTAGGATGCGACCCTCCATTGTCTCGTGGGACTTAGATTTGCCACTTCTTCAATTTTGTGTATATATCAAATCATTGATACTGCTGCAACTGCAGTAATAATTGTCAAAAAAGCTGTTAATTTCTCTTCCCTCCTTTTCTCCGCCAAGATGGGAGGTGAGAAGGTCATGACATGATATGCTCGATGGGGTAATTACGTGAATGGTTATAATTTGGAGTAATTAATGCAAAGGTTAGAACTTTGGAGGATTGAGGCAAATTAGCATCGGGAGACATTTATTTTTATCTGCCATACTGTAGATTACTAGTCATCATTTACGGCACACAAGATTAACTTTGTTTGTCTAATTCGTGTGTGCCACCATAAATGCCAGAAATTATGCTTTTGGTCAGGAATATAACCTTGTGTTGCTATGAGATGGTGACTTAATTCAGAAATTTTGTTTCCTGCAGATGGGACATGTGATCTTTGCATGGGCTTTTGGGACTGATTTTCCATCCACGGAGCACCCGCACCTGCAATTTCTTGCCTTTTAGTCTTTGTGAAGAATGTCTAGAACCTTTCACACTACAAAAGTCTAGATGTATTTTGAGTCATGTTGGTAGAGACCTAAGAGTTGTAATTTATTTTTTATTCTTCTCAATTTACAGTTGAAATGACTGAAATCTTCCCTATCATTTTGTTTTTTACTAGAATCATGTTTGTTCAGCCATATTTGTTTGAACATGACTGGTAATCCTTTCTGGCACATGTAGTCTTGGACCGCCAGTGCTGCTATCTTGGGGCCATCTGCAATGGACCTATGAGCGAGGTCTGTCGGCCCATTGGCATGCAAAAAAGATGGGTTGGCCACCCGCTTGGCCACCCGCTTAGAGCAGCTCTTGCTGCCTTTGTTAGACACTTTTATGGATCGGCCCTTGGATATTTCGGTTTTATGATCAATGATTGACCCAGAGTTTGCAGCCTATTTTAAGCCTTTTGTTTTTCATTTCGATTAAAATCAAAAGTTAACTTGTAAGTGAGTCAATATGTATCTAACATGCTAAATCGGATAAAAAACTAGAAACCAGTAAAATTAGATTTAACTCGTGTAAAATCGGTAAACTCAATCTGATTTTACAAGTTTACTAAATTTGTGATATGAACTAAGTCAGGTTCAAATTTGGTCTTAAAATGTTTGCTGACTAGTTTTGCGAGATTGAACATATTTTTCAAACTGTATATTGGATAAAACTGAAATTTTACAGGGAAATATTAGATACATGCAAATATATTGTGGTAAATTCTCAGGTCAAATGGAGTTAGGGAACATAATATTTTAGAGGGTCAAAGTTAGTAAACTAATATTGTCAAATATGTCAAACAAGATCTTCGAGTACTGTTTGGGACATATCTAGAGCTACTGGTGGAATTTTGTTTCGATTAAAATTGGGATATAAACTAGACATCTGAAACTTTCCAATTATATATCATAGGCCCAATAATTCATCTAAACGAGAGAAAACGACATGTTTGAAATCAGGAGAGAACGACATGTTTGAGATCAGAACTCAAATCTGCCAATAATATGCAAAAATTGGAGATTTATGCTACATGGAAGAATTTTAATATGAAGATTTTTTTTTATTTAGTTTTATTTAATTATTTTTAATTTGAATTTTTCCAGCACATTAGACATTGTTTAGGGGTTTATTTCATTATTGAATTTGTGTTAGTTAATTACTAATTTAAACTCATTAGTTTGCAACCAAAAGGGGTCTATTAAGACTTATTGTGATGAGAACAACCAAGTTGTCACTAGATTTATACATGCTTTCTATCTTTCAGTGATTCTCCTGTATTGAGAAAATTTGTTCTGAGACTTTTTATTTTTTCATGTCATTAATTTATTGATTCATACTATCTATCTCTTTTATTTTATTTAAATTACTCATTGATTATAACATTATTGACTCATTTTATCAGATTTGAATATAAATTAATTTCTTAACTAGAATTATCAATATATAATTAATTTTAAAAATTTAGTTATGATTTTATTATTCGAGTTTATAATCTAAATTTATATTGATTCATGTCAAAAAAAAAAATAAAAAATTCTGAGAACCTCGCATCCCTCGTTCCTTGTAGTTATCTTCTTGTAAAGGGGCAAGGGGAGGGGCAGAGTACAGGTTAAACGCCAAAAGAACAAGGCTGATTTTTCTTGCTTCTAACTTTCTATCTGGTCAAATGCCACATGAGGAACTAGCTAGCTACTCTAGCAAGCAAGAGTGGTCAAGGATATAGTTGGAGTGGTCAAGGATATAGTTGGGTTAGGTTTTGGTTAATTATTGTATCCAATTTAATTTATAATATTTTACAAATTTGATTCATTCAAATTTCTTTGGACATGATCAGCAGTTAGATATACTAGGAAGGGCTGCTTTTTTATTTTTTATCTATAGATATCACAAATATTCATTGATAGGTTTATATTGTCATGTTATAAGTTATAAGTTGTAACAAATAATTTAGACTTAATATATTAGCTAAATTAATCGACTAAAATGAAAGAATTAATTATAAAAAAGGGATACAAAATATAACAAAAAGAAAAGAGAGAATAAAGAGGTATATTGTTTGGATTGAGTTGGCTGGGTTTTAAAAATACTAACTCATTATCTAACTGATCATGATATTTATTTTTTAAATGATTTATCTACTGTAATCTATAATATATTATCTAAATTTAATGAGTTGGATCGAATAGGATAATGCAAATACTACCGTAGTCTATATTATCATGATGATATTTTTGAACACCCTTAATTACTGGTGTGAATCTGGATTTACGTATTTGTATTGATATACACGCGGGGCCAGGATTGGTATACAGTTTTGATGTGGAGTTTTGCAGGACTACTACCTCCCCTTCTTCAAGCCTCTATGTTTACTTGTATATTTTTTTGTAGGATCAGCCTTCAGCTTTGTCAGGCGTTTCATTTACCAGACCGCAAGCAAGCATGATCATTTGTTGGACTTATTGTTTGTTTTGTGCTCGCTTTTTTGATGCCTTCATCTCCTGAAAGGCCCACCCTCATATTCTTTATTTTTGCTAGCATGATCGTCTACGCAGTTGATCGTCTATGGCTTCCGATATTGTGGTGCTGCTTAGTTATGATCTTCGTTGTTCCGATAACCATGTTTTTCATCTTTTCCTTTGGGTGTTTGCTCTAATAAGAGCTCACTTTCACCGTTCAGCCAGTCGATGACTAACAATATTTAAAAAAACTCAAAACGGGGATATATAGAAAACGAAGATGCATTACAGCGAGTTCAATTCCTATGTAAAAATATCAAAATATCACGACTCCAAGTTGCTGGGCATTTTTCTCTTCTTAACACCCGTGCTTAGACAATGAACATAAATATTGGGAACTGAAACGTGCTTAAGCCTTAATCTATTGCATACTAGCTACTTAACAAACTTGTCGAATTTGCATATGATCATCTGAATACTTTCTCTCCATCTGATCTCAATATGCAGGCCAGTAGTTCTCCAAATCCATGCACTGTTGCATGCCCATGAATGATCTGTTGCTAGGCCCATTTGCATTGTTCATTTCTGCACCATAAGCGGCCTGCTCTACAGCAAAAGAACTAGAACTAGTCATCATGGAGGGTGTCACATCGTGTTGATTCATAACCGGAGGTGGCATTGGTCGCAGAACCGGTTGTGATGTAGCCCCTCCAAGATTCAAGTTCAACCCTGATACAGTAAAGCATCCTCCTGCTCCTCCTCCAACGGAGTAAGAATTAGTCAATGGGGATTGCATTGGTAGATTAATACCAGTTGAACCACCAGCCCTGAAAACCCTTGCAAGCTCTGCCTGAAGTTCTGCATTACTCATCATGTAGTTTCTTCCAATGGGGAGCTGGAAGTTGTCTGCAGCTTGCATCATCTGTGAAGGCATAACACTTGGTCCTATTTCGAGGTTGTATAAGGGATTTCCTGCTCTTGATTGGTTTGAGGGATATTTCTTGGCTCCTGCACTCTTTTGGAAGATGCGGCAAACCACCCATTCATCCTGCTGGATCCACATACAGCATGTATAGGTATATATGCTAATAATATATATTTTGGGAACAATAAATGAAAATATTTTCCTTT
>Ga0325410_1007541_pt1 | contig 11874 bp, 12 predicted proteins | sample PopdelMetagenome_16_FD_206182 | JGI IMG/M metagenome (GOLD analysis project Ga0325410, IMG submission 206182) | Populus deltoides microbial communities from Bellville, Georgia, United States - Xylem-PdIQD-R3 | ecosystem: Host-associated > Plants > Phyllosphere > Stem > Wood/Secondary xylem... | reverse complement strand
GGGGGGGGGAGATAACTGTGACAGAGAGAGGCAAAACGGTGGGGGGGGAGGGGGGCGATTTCTGTGAACAGTGAGGCAAAACAGGGGGGCGATTTCTGTGAACATGGAGAGGCAACGCGATGGGGGGCGATCGATTTATGTGAACAGAGAGAGGCCAAAACCGGGGGGGGGGAGGGGCGATTGATTTCTGTTGACAGAGAGGCCAAAACCGGGGGGGGAGGGGCGATCGATTTTTGTTGACAGAGAGGCCAAAACGGTGGGGGGGGGCGATCGATTTCTGTGAGAGAGACCCGAACGGGGGGGGGGGGCGCGATCGATTTCTGTGAGGCGGCCAATTTCTGTTGTGGGGGCGATCAATCTGTTAGCAAAGAGAGACAAAACGGGGGGGATTTCTGTTACAGTGAATCCTTGCTCTCGAGGGGGGAATGGGAGCAGGGGAATTGGGGGAACTGGAACCGAGAGGAGAGGGGATTGGGAGGGGAATGGGAACAGTGAAATTGTTGAATGCTAATGGGGAATTATACAAACCGGTTATAATGAAATTATAGGGAAAATGTGGAATGAATAACAGGGGGAACGGGAGGGGAATGGAACAGTGCAATTGGGGATGTTAATGGGGAATTATACAAACCGGTTATAACAGGGGAAATAGGGAATGAATATAACAGGAAAAATAAGGAATTATTGTCCGCTTCTTTCAGCATAATTTATTGTATTAATTGTGTAAGTATTTTATATGCTTTGTTTAATATTTATTTCCCTAAATTTTTAGGTTTTGTTATCAGAAAACTTCACTTTCATGATATGGATAGTAAGATAATTCATGCAACATGTATGAGAGCAGCTATAACTGTGATGGCTACAGGGGTAACTATTATTGAACAAGAAAGAAATACAATTTATATACCAAGAGAACCACGTATAAATACAATTGCTCAACGAGAATTCTATATTGACAGCATTTTGAATCGAGATGATAGGCATTGCGTTGAATAAATTCGTATGAAACATGTTGTTTTATATAGATTGTGTGATGTTCTCACAAGTCATGAACTATTATGATCAACTCAAAATGTGTCGATTAGGGAGCAATTAATTGTGTTCTTACAAATTGTAGGCCAAAACCAAAGATTTCGTTTTATTTGTGGTATATACTATAGGTCTGTTGAAACTATTCATCGTTACTTTAGAATTGTTTTAAAAGCAATTCTTAAGTTATACAAGCACCTTATTAAAGATCCAGAGGATATAGTTCCAGCTGAGATAATGAATAATCGAAGATTCTATCCTTATTTTAAGGTATGAGAACAATACCAATATTTTTATACATTAATTAATTACATCTAGAAGTAAAGTTTATAAATTATTTTTTCATGTTTATATAGGATTGTGTGGGAGCAATAGATGGTACCCATGTTCCTGCAAATGTTCCTGTTGAGATTCAAGGAAAGTTTCGAGGTCAAAAAGAAGGAACAACACAAAATGTTTTAGCAGCTATAACTTTTGATTTGAAGTTTATATATGTTTTAGCTGGCTGGGAAGGAAGTGCACATGATTCACGGGTTTTAGGTGATGCATTATCAAGACCTAATGATCTAAAAATTCCAGAAGGTATATAATAAAGTATTGTATTATATGCAATAAACATATAAAATGTTTTATCAGATAAAGATAGTAATAGGTTTTATTTTTTTTAATTTGTAGGGAAATATTATCTTGGTGATGCTGGTTACGGTATTCGAAAAGGAATCATTTCTTCTTTTCGTGGAGTTCGATATCACTTGAATAAGTTTACAGAACGTGCATCAGAAAATGAAAAGGATCTATTTAATCTTCGACACTCTTCATTGAGAATCGCTATTGAGCAAGGGTTTGGTATTTTGAAGAGTCGTTTTAGATCAATTGATGGAAAATCTTTTTGGTCTTATAAAACACAAGTAGATGTTGTGCTTGCATGTTGTATTATTCATAATCACATAATGGGGGTTGATCCTTATGACTTTATTATGGAAGAAATATGTTCGGATAGTGAACCAATTAGACGAACAATCAACTTAAGTCAACGGGAGGAAAGAGAAGAGAATAGAGAGTGGATAACAAATAGAGAAATGATTGCATCAATCATGTGGAATGATTATAACACTCAAAGAAATTAGTAATTGAGTGTTAATTATATGTGTTTGTTTTTATTATGTCTTACTTGAGTTTGTATTATCTTTGTTATGTATTTGGAGTAGATGTTGACTTTATTATATTTTCTCTTTTAATTATTAATTGTAGTTTTTATATGAAATTTATTAAATCTAAATATTGTATGATTTTATTTTGTATAAATTTGTAATTTTTTTTTTGTAGAAATGAGTTCCATGCAGAATGAAAAATGCAAGGGCAAGCACTTTACATGGTCTAAGCCTATATCTCATATGTTGCTTGAGATATTAGCTGAGGAGGCACTTAAAGGAAGCAAACCTTCTTCGACCTTTAAAGCAGAATGTTTTGTTAAGGTGGCTACAAAAATAAGTTAAAAGTTCAACGTCCAATGCGAGCCTAAGCATGTGGATAATCATCTCAAGACGGTGAAAAAAGAATGGGGAATAATAACCAAACTTAAAAATAAAAGTGGTTTTAGCTGGGATGATTGTTTGAAGATGATTACAGTTTCGAAAGATGTATATGATGAAGAAGTAAAGGTATGATAAATATTATACTCTTTGTAATTTTTATATTTACTTTTGTTTCTAAAATGTTATACAATGAACTAAAAAATTGCATATTCTAAACTTTATGAATAGGTACATCCCAATCATGACAAGTTTCTCAACAAAAAACTTGATATGTACGAGGCAATGACAATTGTTGTTGGAAAAGACATGGCAACCGGAAATTATGCCAAATCATATGCTGATGTCAACTTAGAAGAAAACAGTGAAGAGCAATCAATTCGAATTGAAAATGAAGGTGAATATGAAGAAAGTTATAAGGGAAAAGAAATATCTTCTTCTAGTACACAAAAGAGGCAACATAGGAAGAGAAATCACATGTATGAAGATGATGGTCTTGAAAAGTTATCTAAACAGATTGGAGATGTAACATTTGCAATTCAAAGCCTCAGCAAAAATCAACTTGATGTTAATACGCTGTATACGGAAGTGATGAAAATTGAAGGCTTTGATGAGATCATTCTTGGGGATGCATGGCAAAAAATGCTAATTTGAGGAAAATTTGGGTTCAGAATTTTGTGAACCACCACTACTACAAGCCTGCTTGCTAAGATGGTTTGACTATGTTCAAAATTTGGGTTCAGACTATGTTTGTTATTTAATGAGTATGTTTACTTGTTTAATTCGGTCTAGCATGTTTATGTTTGTAATTTGAACTAATATGTATGTATATGACATCAAAACTTAATATTTATGTATGATTATGTTTGATGTTAGATATTTATATTTATATCTTGATGTTTATTTGATATATATTAAAGGGATATTAAAGAGATAATTGCCTTTACCCGTACAAAAAAAATATTTATCCAAAAAACCCATAAAAATATTTTTGTATGTATTGATCTTATAAAAAATTCTTCATACAAAACAAAAAAAACTCAAATATATAACTCTTACCATAAACTAATTTGGCTTTCTTCATATGAAAAAAAAAAACTTATTTTAAGCTTTTAAAATTAAAAAAAATATATTAATAGGCTTTTTGTAGAAACATTTCATAAGCTTATGTATGAATATAGGATATAATAAAAAAAATTCATCATTATACTTTTTAGATTTTATTTTTTTTATTGTAAGTGATTAAATATTTTATATTAAATATTTTATATATATTAGATAAACTTGAAAAAAAAATTAATTCATTAATAAATTATTTTTCAGTTCATTTTCCATAACATAACCAAACACTGGAAAATGTTTTTTAGTTTATTTTCCATAACACTATCAAACATTGAAAAATACTTTTCCAGAATTCACTTTTCCCGAAATTTACTTTCTCAAAAGAATTCACTTTCCTGCAAACAAACGAGCCTAAGTCAATGAGAAATGAAATAGGCTATGAAATCATCAAGAAAGCAATTGAAAAGCTTGGTCTGAGGCATAAAGAACACATTTCAGCTTATGGAGAAGGGAAAGAGCAGAGACTCACTGGATGACACGAAACAGCTTATATAAATACTTTCAAACGGGTAAGAGGAAAATGAAACAATTTCCTTGCTGCGACACACAGAAAGATGTCTTGCAATAATTTCATTACATCTTGTGTGATTGACAGGGTGTTGCTAGCTAATCGCAGGCTGCCTTTCATGTTTGCCGCAACACAAAGAAAGAAGGAAAGGGGTGCTTTGAGGACAGAAGGCATGCTTCAAACTTGGATCCATAAGTTAGGACTTCCATGATTGCAGAAACCACCATCCTTCGGATGCCAAGAGAACATCAACCAACCCCTCATATGAAATATTGTTTTTAGTAGTCTGTCCAAGGAACCATAGAAAGATCTCTGTCATCAGGATGGATATCTTTCAGTTTGTTTCCCTTTGTATTTGAAGCAGCAACTGATGTTATTGCTTTGTTTGCTTGCCTTATGATTCTGCATTCTGTGTCGAATAATGTAACCCTAGAGTTAAGGAAAGATGGTAAAAAGGATTCCATTATGAATGTGAGAACCATGCAATGTCTTTACTTATTTCAACTTTTACCTCCATACAAACGAGTATAAAGACATTCAGTCCTTGTCTTTCAAGGGTTTTAACTAAACAGCTGAAAACAAAGGCAAAAATGCAAAGTTTTCTTCTAACAACATCGTATACAACATACACTCAATCATCAATCATGGTGTAAATGTGATTCTGATGAAACACAATGAGCCCAAAAATGTAATGCCTATTACCAAAACAGATTACATAAAATCAACATCATCAAGAGCATCATAGGGATTAACCACCAAATCATCGTCGGGCTTATCAACATGAAGCTGTTTTTTCTTCCCAGCTGCAAGGAATGAATAAAAAGCAAGATATTATATTCATCAAAATTCTAAATTGTAATATCTTCAGTACAACCGGTGAGAATTCAGTATCTGGTGGTTGCATATGGGTTTCCTCGAAAAGAGTAATGAAATCTTCGCAGAAGGTGCATGTACAACAGGAGTACTGAAAATTTTCCCTTTTCTGAACCAATGAATTCCATTTAACTAGCGTTTCAAAATCCATAACTCAAAAGAAACATAAAGTTTCAAAATGTCTAAGAATCTTACTGATGCTTAGTATGAAAAATAAGTGGAATCATGCACCTTGCTTCTTTTTGCTAACATTGGCTTCTTTCTCAGCTTTTATCTTTTCATTTGCAATTGCACTCACAGAAGCCGAAACTTCTTTTGCATCTGCAGCTTTCATGGCAGTCATGGACAGTTTCATTATTGCCTTAAGTAAACCGATATAATGGTAACTTTTCTGCTTTAGAGAATGTATTTTTTTTTCGCCAGGTCAAAAACTGCACCAACCTTTTATTATCAACATACTAAAGCTAATTCAACACACCTCAAATGAGCGAAGCTTATGTGAAATAAGTTTTGCATATTCCAAGAAGTCACTTTCAGATTTTGGTATGAAACTATCAAGCGATTTCTCATCACCTTTCTTAGCAAACAGTTCTGTAGTGGATCTGAAATCAGCTTCTTCCACCAGCCTATAATTGAGTAAATCTTTAAGAAACCATTAATTAAAGGAAAAGGCAAACAAAAAACTTATAAATTGAAACAAGTCAAAACAAAACATGCCTACTGCAAAATTTCACAAGACTCGTAACTAAATTGCCTGAAAAGTTTCAGCACATAGAACTACAAATCAACATAATTAAAATCATGCTGCCAAACAACATTTAACCAAACCCAACATGATCAGAAGAAAACCTCAAGGACACTATTAGTTGAAACAGGTTTTGTTAAGAAATCATACTATAATAATAATAAAAAAAAAATCATCTAAATGGTTAAGCACAGAGAAAATTTTCTCTTTTTCATATATTTGTGAAGCAGCAAAAAGACATAGGCAGCCAACCCTCAGTATAGAACAATTAAAAGAGGCAACTCAAGGAAGGTGAAAATCTTATACAAAAGAAACAGCAGCAATAGCTTAGTCCTGACATTCTCACATTAAAGTTGTAAAAATGCTCAGAGAAACATGAACAATTAAATATACTCTATCATCATAAAAGCTTACTATATTGTTTCCCCATTGCAAAATCATAAACATCTACAATTTGAAGTCTCTAAATTGCAGCAGAAGATCTAACACGGTTTCCCTTAGAAGGAGCTAGGTAGATCATTCATGGAGTAGCATGACACTGGAGTTCTTAACTTTTATTCCCACATCCAGATGCTTCATTTATGTTTTGATTAACATTTATAAGTAAGGCTATGATTAGATTAGAATTCATTTCCTACAAGAAATATTAATAACCTTGTCATAAAAATCTTGTTAGGTTGTTTCCAGAACAGGTATTTTAATTTCCCAAAAAGAAGTAAAGAAGCATGAAAAAGAAAAACAGAATAATGTGTTTCCTAGCAAATCCTCAACTTCAATTCGTCTTCCATCTATTCCAGTTTAGCAACTTTTTTTTCCCTTCAGTTGCATCCAATTTGGTACAGGTGGAAAAAAATTATCAAATTGCACTTGGATTATTTTTCAGAAGTCATTGCCACATGTAGCAATTATGAAACAGAAAATCAAGGACACATAGGCTAGATGCGATGTATAAAATTATCATGAATTGTTCATACTTCAAATTATTAGCAGAGAAAAAAGCTGCATATTGAGTACCTTTGCTGGCGAAGTTTCTCAGCTAGTGGATCTAGTTTCTCTTCCTTTAGCACCTGAACAGTTTTTCCCTTCTTTTCGGTAGACTTTGCTGCAGATTTCTTAGGAGCCTTTTCAGGAGGAGGTTTCACTACTGGTGCCTGATCCAATTCCATAAAGAAATACAATAATTACAGATCAAGCACCACCATATATAAACATGGAATGCAGCACTTCATATTTCTGTAACAGTGGGACTCAAATAAAAAAGTTTATAAGTGCATAAAATAAGCTAAGGTATAATATACATCTGCATCCCATATGTCAGCATCACATTTCGGTACACTTTTCTTAATGAACCCCTGCCCACAAAAATATTCTCTTCCATCCCTTCCCAAGCTCCCACTCCACTTGAACAAAATAGAAAGCTCCAAGAGATATGCACATGTTTTTCCAGATTGCATAAAAGCTCCTTCAGAATCATAAATTCCAAGCATTTCCTTTCTAATGAAAGCTACCTACATACCTTTACTTGGAAGAAAAACTTTTATACGATTGTAGTTTGACGCATCATTCATAAGTTCTTATAACAATTTTTCCCCAATCACAGCAAGAGAAAACAAAATTAGATGAACATTTAAGGCAAATTAAACATGCCAGATCAACATTCCATTATTAAATATCAAAGAAGCCTATCCCTATCATACCATTTTCCATAACTAGCTGTGTATGTTGTTCCTGGACCTATAATAGCATCCAACATTTTAGGTGACTTTGGTTGAAATTTGAAAGTGATAGATAAAGTATAAAATAATGTGAGATCAAGATTACATTATCAATCATACCGGAGCTGGTTCATCTTCATCCTCCCACGATTCTTTCACATCATCTTCATCCACATCTTCATCATCCCATTTATTTTTAGGCTGCTCTTTTGAAAGGAGATGTCGAACTTGCACATCCTCTGAAAAAAAGATGTGCCGACTAAATCAGCAAAATAAAAAACATGAACATAGAGAGAACTTCATCTAGCAATTTAAGATAGAAAAAATTTACATGGAGAAAGAACAAAATATTAGATTCTTTTCATAACCTTCAGGTATATAGAGCCAAAACTACCATCTCTGTTATTTTCTTTTCAACATCTTCTATAAAAAACCGCAGGCAATGGATGAGTTTGCTAGGAAGCAACGTTTGGTTCTAATTACATGGTCTGGGAAAAGCCATTGTGCACAAAGTGAAACCTAAAAGTTACAAATCCTCATGAAATGTTTCAATGTGCCACTTGATTCTAGAAACAAATGCAGTTTCAGTAAAGCCCCAGCACATCAGGTGAATTCTTAAATTTACACAATCACCTTTAGTTAGTCTAACAGCTTTGTCTTTCTTCTCATGTAGCTTAGAAAAATATTTCCAAAAAACTGCCCTCAATCTATAACGGACAAACATCAAGTCATCTTATATGCAGGGACTATATTCAAGAAGTTTGAATATGAAGCCAACACACATCAGGTGAATTCTTGCATTTACAAAAGTTAATTCTTGATTAGTTTAACAGCTTTTTCTTTCTTTCTCATGTACCATGGGGAAATATTTCTGAAACATTACCCTCAGTTTATAATTAACAAACATCAAGTCATCTTAATTTATAATTAACAAAGTATATTCAAGAAGTATGTATATAAGTCACTTGAAGGCCTCACAAAACCCAAATTGTGCAATGGCATGTGCTTACAAAACAAAAAACTAAGCTCTGACTCTAAGATGGGGCAAATACAGCCATAATCTGGACCAGCAGTCCTAACAATCACCCAACGCTATACACAATTGAATATTCTACCAAGCACAAACATACACTGATATCTAGTTCAATCTGACGAACCCAAACCAAACCCCACACACTAATTTGGATCCAGCAACTACAAGTTATCACAGTATCTTTCAAACCTCAAAACCACACTAGACCAATCAAATTCAAACGGATAGAAGAGCTAAACAAGACTAGAAACCGATAAAATCTCTTACCCCAATCCTCCATCTTCAACTCTTCTTTGCCAAAACAAAATCTGCTACTATCCCACAAATCAAAAGTGCCACCCTGCACAACCAAAGCCATAAACAAAAAGGGTTTATCAGCAAACAAAAAAAAAAAATCAACAGATTTCAAATTCAAAATAATATTACAATCCAATTAACAAAATCCCTTAACTTAAATAAAGGGCACATCGCATGAAATCAATAATTGAAAAAAAAAAACATAAAATCAATCAACAAAATAACCATCAACAAAAAAAAATAACTAAAACTTAATAAAAAAAAGGAACTACAATTTTCATACAAAAACATAAATGGAGACAGAAAGGCACCTTATAGTAGTGCTTGATTTCTCAATTTCCACTGCTTTCTTGAAGCAAAATTTAAATACAGCAAAGAGAACCCTGATAAAAAAAAAAGATCAAAATTGATTAAAATTTTTGAGTTTTTGATTGGAAAGAAATACATGGGTTTTGCTCAAAATGGAGAGTAAGATTGATTTACCAAATCAAGCTGGAATCTTGACGAGTTAAGATTGAAAGGGTAGTTTAGGTCTTTAGAAGGAGAAGGATGTTTCTAATTCCCCTTTTTAATTTTTTATATTCTACTGCTCATAAAGAAGACAGTTGTGCGTTTCAAGTTACAAATTGAGGGATTTTGTTGCCGTTTCGCTTCCTCCGTCTAGGCGTCTACCTTCCTAGAATTCTCCAGTGGATTTGAACTACGCATGATATTGGACTCAGACTTTACTTAAAACCCAGCCCAGAAAAAATATGATTTTAGTATTATTTTCTTAAACAGTTTATATATCATATTAATAGATTTATTAACTAGTATATTGATATGATAGGTTGAATACACTTGTTATTAGTTCTTACCACTGACAAAAAGAAATAAATTTTTAGATTGAATACACTACTTAGCTGTTAATAAATTGGGTTAATGACACTGAGCTTAAGCGAAAAAATAATCAGCATAGCTTTGCTGAGTGCATGATTGAAAAGCTCTAGGTCTCTAGTGTAGTTTCCATTTGGTAATATGTTTAAAGTGGATTAAGGAATTGGAGTATTATGGTTTAATGCTATTTTGCTGGTAGATTTTGAGTGTAATTTAAAGCTAGGAATAAATTTTACCTTCTGTTGTTGCCTTTTGTTTTTGTTTCTAAATTGTAACCCAAAATTTGAATGTTCCTGAAGTGACTGTCTGGGTGGCTTGTTACCTTGAATCGGCTATTCTGTTCTATGTGAATGCATGGATGTGGTTGTCCATTGTGCACACAGTACGTAGTGCTGAAAGTTTATTGCTTTTAGTCTCTCACAATGCCTGTCCAACACAAAAGCATACCCCGCTTTAGCGTTATAAGCAGCAGACTGGGTGCCTTGTGTGGGATTTTTTTATCTGGACATCCTGGGATCTGAGGGAGGGGCAATTGCAGTATTTCTTCTGCTGACAATCTGGAAGATTTTTTAATGGGATCGAGCTGTATGGTTCCGAATATCTGTGAACATACATCACTCATCCGGGTTTGTGATATCCATCCTGGGCATCTACCTGTAGCCCCATGTAAAAACCTAGTTTTGTGGCCTGTTCTTCATTAAGTTTGACATGAATAGCATGTCTAGTGAAGATTATGAACAAGGCTAGCTGGATGCAAATTCCAGCATAGCCTTGCCAAGTGGGTCTAACTGGATAGCTCTAGGTGTAGAGATTGATCACCTTTTATTGATGATGGTCAATGTAGGACCTTCTGGCATTATTTATCAAGATTTTATTGGTTTTCTTACAATTTGTTGCTGGCAGGGATTGATTTAGTAGCTTCACATATCCAAACTTAAATGTAGTCTCTCTCTGGCAGTACTTATTCAGAGGGGCATGAGATAGGAGTGTTTCAGGTTTGATATGATTTTCCAAAGTAGCTTTGCTGGAGGTCCTGAATTGAATGGCTATAGGTCTCAATTTTCCTGCTTCCAGTATCCTTATGTTGTGAGCTTACCAGGGGACGAGGCTAGCTGCGCATAGTATATTTTCACCCATGTAGAGTTCTATGTTTCAGGCAACATATAAAGCTGGTTTCAGTTTGCTCAGTGCAGTAATCTCTTTTGGCTGCTTATGGCACTGCTGGGAGTTTCTTATCTTTGTAGCAAATTGTGATTCTTGTGCACGCAAGAAGCCCTGCTTCATTGTATCATATACATTTCACATGATCTTTCATCTTGTAGCCCCGGGAATTGAAGGGTGGATAATTGCCTTAATTTTGCATCCACGGGAGTTTTTCATCGAGTTATTAAATGAAAACACAATTCCAGCAATGGTTCTGAGTATTTAGGGAGTTACTTGACTTAACTAGGTTTAAGATTTGTTGTGAACTGCATCTCTGCAAAAAAGCATGCCTTTCCACATATTCATGTTTCATTTGGTTCTGTAGAGGTCTCCAGTGAAGCCTTTTCTCACTGTATTTGTGACAGAAATATGGAAAAGATGAAACGACTTTCAGTACAGCTTTGCCAGTTGTGGGAACGATTGAATCGCTCAATATCTCCTCTGTGTTCTCCTTGTATCAGTATTTGTGTTCCTCAGGTGTGCCCAGCAACAGTATGTATTCCTTGTGTCAACCATCTGTAAAACATGAAAATGGTGCTCACGACAATAAATCATGCCATCCAAATTTCTGTCGTTCATTTGGATTGATTTGACAGCCCTATTCTCGCTGGTAAATAACACCATCAGAATTTAATTTAATGTCGCGAGCACCATTTTCATATTTTACAGATGAAGCATCCATGGTTACTAGGGGAAGGGCTGGAATCTTTGGGAAAAAAAAGATTTAATTATCTTTGACTTTGTGTGTTGGCTTGGCAGGATTGACGCATGAATGCCTCGTATTTCACGTGTTCACACAGAGCTAGAAAATGAGTAGCCATGAAACACGTTGAGTTTTTGTGACTAAATAATAGCATGCGTGAAGGAGGTCCCAGAGAACAATATCAAGCAATAAACTTTCGTCGATAAAATGGTGGATCTTGGATTTGAATCATAAATAA
>Ga0325410_1007539_pt1 | contig 11876 bp, 5 predicted proteins | sample PopdelMetagenome_16_FD_206182 | JGI IMG/M metagenome (GOLD analysis project Ga0325410, IMG submission 206182) | Populus deltoides microbial communities from Bellville, Georgia, United States - Xylem-PdIQD-R3 | ecosystem: Host-associated > Plants > Phyllosphere > Stem > Wood/Secondary xylem... | reverse complement strand
TTCGTGTGTGTGTGTCTTTTGTCATCCTCCATGGCAAAGAGAGAATAGCTGTCTGCCTGAACAAAATGACAGACATGAGAAAAGTCTTAAGAAGATTGCTGTAAGATGGGAACAAGAATCCCTTACCATCCCTCTCTCTTTCCGTGTACACAGTCCATGGACACCAACACATGAGACCAAGAAGAGACAAAGTAAGAATATTTCAGAGAGGGATTCTTCTATAGATTTTTTATAAAAAAAAGTTTTAATTGTCTGGTAAACTTTTAAAAAACGAAGAAAGGACAAGTGCTAATGCCCACTATCGAACATGTCATTTGTGTACAGTTAACCTAACATATCAAAATAGTTGGGGATAAGAATCTTTCTCAAGCACGCATTTTGATTATTATAATGAAGTGCTCGCAAAAACTACTCCTTTTCTTCTTATGATGCCTAAGCATACCTTTTAAATTTATAAAATTTTAACTCTTCAGAATCATTAATTAAATTAAATATCAGATTAATAAAATAAATAATAAATCTAATAAAATATATATTTTTTAATATCAATCAGTCGATTAGTTTAACTGACTATTATAAAACAATTGATTAGCTAGTTATGAAGTTTGATTGATATCGTGTTTATGAGTCTCAATATTAATTATAATTTTATTATATTTATTATTGATAAAAAAATTATAATTAATGCAGTAAAAAACACACCATTACTAAATTTGTTTTGCTTCTATATTAGTTTATTAATTTTTTTTTTTAATGATAATTGACAAATATATCCGTATATTTTTACCAGAAAGTACACGTTTTGTCACCCCCTTCAAATTTCTTCAGGAAGGGAAGTATATCCTGCCCCACCATGCCCACTTAAATCACAAAATTTACTGAAAAGAAGTATGTGTGGTAATAAGTGGTGTCGGCAGGCAGCTGTCAATTGTGGTCTCTTTAGCATTTGATGACTCTGTTTAATAGTTGAGCATATGCAAGAACAGGAGATAGCTTGGATGTCAAGCAGTGATGAGTCTAGAATGCTGTGGAAGGAATCGGATGAGTGACTGAGTGGAGGGCTCTATTATCATGTTTTTTATATGATTATAAAAAAATATTTTTTAATTTCATTTTTCTTTGATTTTTTAATCTATAAAATTTAATTATTATTTGTTTTGTTTTGAATTATTTTTTAAAATTGGATATATTTTTCAATTCAATTATTTACATTTGATTTCATTTATTTTTTTATATTAAATTTGATTTCTATTTTTTTAATTCTTATTTATTTTATATTTTTCTTTTATTGGAACATTCTTATTAAATTTCAACCCTCCATGTTTTGCTAATCGAGATTTCGTTCATCAAGAATATGGCTTTGTGTGCTTGTTTTTTTATGAGGTAATCCCGATTTTAGAACCTGTGAGTTTTAAAAATAAATTCAAGTTGATTTAAGTCTTTTAGGGTTTTTTTATTTATAATTTATATCTTTTCAATTCTATTTTTCAATAATAAAATTAAAATTTTATTTTATTTTATTTTTATACAATATTATTCTAATATCATGTATTAGATTACTAAGTTACAAATTTAGCAAGCTAATCTAGAATGAGGTGGGAAACTAAATCTTGATTTTCTTTTGTTTTATTAAAAACACTACCGGTATTTGAACAATTTTTTTTTAATAATAAAAAATATATAGTCTAATCGGCGGGGTGATGCGCACCACCAATCCAGTATTGCCTTCTGGCTCGTGTCCTTTTCTTTTACTAAAAAATGGTGTAATAGCAGTTTTGTGGGGGCAACTTTCCTTTATCCAAATCATAGCTTCAAAGACTGGCCAACAATTTAACACCGCAAATCCAGATATCAACATTTGGACTAAAAGATCCTCCAAATCCAAATTCCTGTCTTTGATGACTGTGACTTGACCCCATGTAAAGGAGATAAAAAGTTGTATAATGTAGCCCTTCTTAGTGCTCTTTCGAATTTATTTTATCTGCCACAGACCTAAATATTTATTATTTTTTTAAAATATATATATATATATATATATATAAGTCACTTAAATTTACTTTTCTTACAAAGAGATGGTAAATATTGCAATTTTTTTTTATCAATTTTATGAGTAGGTCATTGAATGAATCATGACTCTAATTTTCTTGGGTATTGAAGATCATAAATTATCACTAATAATTTATAATTGCTGTTTGATGTAATCATTTAGCTATTAAAAATCAATATCAACAAAAGTCAATTGTTTTTTTGAAAAACATGGAAGAGACATTCATTGACATTGTTTGCTGTAACAATAGTTACATTTTTGTCCATCAAAAAAAAAAAATCTTGGTCTTGGGTGTATTTAAGTCTTTTTGAATATCCTAATAGTCATTAAAGGATTACTAAAGGGTATATGTGTCTTTTGTATTTTTTTTAAGTAGAGTAAAAGAACATAATTGCCTACAAGTAAGAATTTATAAATTGACAAGTAGAGGTAGTAATTTCTTTTTTTTTTTAATATATTAAAGTGACAAACTCACCCTTATAATAAAAAAATTAAACCTCGAATCCAAGGGCTTTTTAGTATTTTCACTCTTGTTTTTTTATTACCACTTTCATCAAGGGAATTTTGGTTTTTTTTATCAATGTTAAATTATTATTTAAAATGAAATGGCTTCTAGCGCGTGCAACAAATATAAACCAGTGTGTGGGAGACGCTTGCACACTTTGACAAAAAAACCCTTTATAATGTTGTTGGAAGCACCGTCGCATTCTATTTCTCCTGATGCGATGCGTGTTGGCGAAAATATAGTCATTTATGTTAGTGAACTTTCTCCTTTTTTTTCTCTTCACCCTTAAAATTACATGTTAATTCTTTTTGTTGTTGATATTTCAACTCTACTCCTATTCTTTTGATTTTTAATTTTTAATTTTGGTTCTTTATAAAAGTTTTATTTGTTTTTAATTTCGTCAATCAATTCCAATTTGACACACTATTTTTTTTCAATTTGATCCTTATTCTTTTCATTTTTAATTTTTTAATTTTTTGATTTGATTCTTTTGTAAAAGTTTTATTGGATTTCAATTTCACCCTTCAATCCAATTTACAATGTATTATTTTTTTCCAATTTGATACTCATTTTTTTCCTTTATTAAAGTTATTTTTCTTTTCAATTTAATCCTCTAATTAAAAATTTGTAGTTGTCCTCTAATTTATTTTTTATTTCAATTTTCACTCTCATTATATTAATTGTATTTTTTTTTAATTTTAGATCATTTTATGTAATTATTTTTTTCTTGATTTCACCCTTAAGCGTTTGATTTGTTAGGGATTGAGTTTTGTAATTTTTTTTATATGATGCTTATGATCTAATGACCTGGGTCATGAGTTTGAAAAGTTAACATGAATTGATATATTTCTTTTTAAAATAGGTTTTGTGTTTGTCTTCATATTTTTTCTATTAGGCTATCTCAATCTCATGACCTGGATCGCAGATTTGATGGAATAACCCAGTTTTGCTCGATCCTAATTATTGGGGTTAGAGGTTTGTCATGTTAACTCGGGTTCACCGAGGTTGATGTTTTTAGGTTCTTTTTATGTCTCATTTCATCCTTTCATATTTAACGGACTGAGAATTGAGCTATATCATTTATCCCTTGTTGGAAAAATAATTTTTTTATCCAAGATTATTGTGATCACTTTTTTTTATAAAAAAACATAGTTCATCTATTGTTGATGCTTATTTTTTTATCGTCTAATTAAAATAAAACCAACTTATTGGATCCAGTTAGGTCTATAACCCGAGTTGTGGATTTTTATTCCTTTTTTAAAACTTGGTTGCAGCACATGAATATCATTTAACGCAAAAAAATATCTGACCCCGCGATGTAGCGCGATCCAGACCTGGTTAAAAACTAAAAAGTTCTGTAAGTTTAGAAAATAATCTCTATTTTGTAAGTTAGATATTCCAAAATATATTATTTAAGAAACTATTTATTGTAAAATGCAAAATTTGAACTAATTGAAGGTAGAATAAAATTCTTGAAATATAGTTTTTTTATATAGTATTTTTCTAATTGCTATTATTTTAAAGGGAATATAAAAGAATAATTATTTTATAATTTAAAATTATAGATTAATTAAGATACATATTTATTATTATCTTGTTGTACTACAAACTAAAAAAACTGGGTACCATGACTCATCTCTTTTTGAATGAGGTCTTTTTTTTTTAAATTTTCGTCATTCAACATTGCATGTGTATTAATTTTTTTTATTTTTTTTTAATTTCACCCTTTAACATGTGGTTGATTTTGAATTAGTCTTTATGATTTGTTTCGGTTTACTTTCTATAAGTTTGTCATAATTTCAAACAAACATCTTGATATTTGATTTATTCTCGATTTTACGAGCTTCTATTTATGTTATTGTATAATTAAGTAAAAAAATATTTTATAAACTAAAGTTATTAAACCCGATGGAGTCTATGACATAGGTTGTGGGTTTGACGAGTTAAGCCGTGAAATCCGAGTTGATATAATATATTTTCGTCTTACTATTCAAAATAAAACGTATGTCTTGATTTTATTTTAAAAGTCAAATCATATTTTTTACTAGTTGTTTCGGGTTGATTTTAGACTTATCAAGTCAACTAAATAACTTTGGGGTAACTCCAACACGATTTAAATTTAAACTTGGTCGCAAAAATGAGACAAGCTGGTACGTTTCAAGGTTTATCCAGCTTAAAAACAATATCAAGTAATTCTCTATGACCATGATTTTTTTTTGATGTTTTAAAAAGAAAAAAAAATCAGGTTAACCCATCAAACCCACAGTTCAGGTTATAAGTTTGAGACAACCTCATAAAAAATAAATAAAAAACTATGAATAAAATCAAAATAAAAAAAATCAAAATTAAAAAAAAACACTAGTCAACTAAATAGTGTTCTCTAAAGACAAGCAGAGTAAGCACCCTTCTCTTTTGGTTTTTTTTAGTGTTAATATAAAATGATGGAGTGGAAATGTAGAATAATAATAATATCAGCATCTTAAGAAAAATAAAACAATAATAAATAATAATAATAATAATTGTCGTGAATACCATACTTTAATTTAATCCTAGCAGCAACAAAAATAGTTTAGAATAATCACTAGAGATGAATGTCAATATAAGAATTTGTTTGTTTTTACGTTTTAATTTTATTTTAAAAAATTAAATTTATTTATTTATTTATAATTTAAATTATTTTTTTGATATTTTTAATTTATTTTAATATGTTAATATAAAAAATAAAATATAAAAAATATTATTTTAATAAATTTCTAAATAAAAAAATATTTTAATAGCTCGGTGCATGGATTTGTGAATTTGTTCAATCTACCTCGAAGAATTCCCGGGAAACCTTGGGAAGGTCATTGAAAGAAGTGATTTTCCAGCTTTGGATGTATTTATGTGCACTGCAGATCCATGCAAGGAGCAACCAATGAGTGTAGTCAACACAGCCTTGTCAGTTTTGGCTTATGATTATCCTATGTGTCGGATGATGGAGGCTCAGCAGCATTGACTCCTTTTGCTCTCATGGAGGCTGCTAAGTTCGCTAGTCATTAATTGGCTACCATTTTGCTGAAGGAACAGCATAGTAGAGAGATGTCTCAAGGCATATTTTCACTCAAATCACACCTCCTCCTCTGAGATTGAGACTGTTAAGGTACATCATACTTGCATCTAAACTCCATTGTTATGTTCCAATTTTTAAGATTTTCTATTTTTTCCCTTATCAGTCGAGTCTTGTTCCTATCAGTCTTCTTTCTTTACATGACTCAAAAGTTTACCTTAATTACAGCTTCAACAATATTTTTTAAGAGAAGAAAGTTAGGTGAACTGGTGAAGGACCCGATCATGGGGCCATGAATTAACAGAGGCAAGAGCGCTCGGGTTCGAGACTGTTGTTTGTAATTAAAAATGGCACATGAAGTAGACTAGCTGTACTACACACTAATACTGTGGCATTAATCACGAGCAGGTTTTGTAAGAAAATGGCATGGATAAAGATGTCACCGGCCGTTTTATGCCCAGCCTTGCATATGTCTCCAGAGAGAAAAGCAAGGCCTCAAACCACCACTTTGAAGCAGGTGCCCAAAACGTCCTGGTAAGAAAGCTACCCCATTATGTTGTTGAACTTGAACCACGCATTGTTCATTGTGATTGTTTTTTCCTTGGCACGTAATTTTGCTTGTATTTTGAAGCTTCGAGCATCGGCTGCCATGACCACTGCACCGATGATCTTGACCAATGTCCCGGCAACGCCTCTTCGGGCACTATCTTACTGTTCGGGTCCTAAAATCCGGCCCAAATATGGGTTCGTTCAATTTCCTCAACGTTTTCAAAGAATCAACAAAAATGACATCTGTTTTTTTGATGGATTAGTAGGTCCCTCTTATCTAGGAACCGGGAGCTTCTTTTACTCGCCAAGTATTCTGTGGAGGCCCATCGAAATTTGAGTCACCGGCAATTCCTGAATTAAACCCAAACCATGTTGTAGACAAGTCCATACGGTCCTCGGATATTTTAGCACTGGCACACCATCCATCAGGTTGCAATTATGAGAAGCAAACAAGTTGGGGTTATAAGGCAAGTATAATAAACGTCCCAAATTTTAAAGTTTTCCATGCTAGACAGATAGCCATTGACATTAACTGTGTTTCATTCGGAAACTTTCAGATAGGATATAGATACGGATCCTTGGTTGAAGACTATTTTGCTGGATCGCGGTTACATTCTGAGGGTTGGAGGTCCATATTTTGCAATCCTGGGGGATGCACCCGTTTCCTTGTTGGTTCAGCAAAAACGGTGGACTGTTGGTGTTCTTGAGGTGGCCTTCTTAAATTGCAGCCCATTAACCTTCGGCTCCAGGGCTATGGGGCCTCTTGCAGGCCTCGGTTACTCAATGTATGCATTTTATCCCATTTACTCAATTAGAAGGTTAAGGAGGCCCAACATCTTACAGACTAGCTGTTCTCAACAAGATACCTGAGACTAGGAATGCAGTTTACCATTTTTCAAGACTTTAAAGAACATCACTAAATTTAAACGAACACCAAAATGTTAAAAATCTTTTAAAAAGCTCAAAGTGTATTTTTTTTCTAAAATCTTATCTTTACCATGAGAAAGTGAAAGTTTGTTTATTTATCTAGAGTTTCTGATCAGACAATTTGCGGTGTTGATTGGAGAAGAAAAAGGTGTACAACATCCAATCTACTATTCTAGTAAAACTCTTCAAATATAGATCAAGGTACTTGAGAGTGGAGAAAATGGTCTTAGCTCTGCTCTGGTTTATGCTAGTAGAAAGCTAAAGCTATCCTTCCAAGCTCATCAAATTATAGTGTTAATAGACCAATTTTTATGATAGATTCTTCATAAACAGGACATGTCGTCTGGATGATTAGTGAGGTGGGCAATTAAGTTTGGAGAGTATGGACTAAATGATTTTGAGGAATGATAAAGGAGAGTTACCTGCCAAGACTAAAATTATTTCAACAATTGTGGCATTGTCCTTTTGTGTAGCAGCTTCTTCCATTTTCAAGTACGAAAATTCCGAGTTCTGTATTAACATTCCTCAATGAGTCTACACTTTTACTAATTATGCTCGGGTAAAGTGTGCTTTGGTCTCGTTTTATCTGCAATGCATTGTGCTCTAATAAACACTTGGTTTTAAAAGAAGAAGATCAAGATGATGCTACCACAAGATTTAACCATATTTTCGGGGCAAAAATGCTCATCTTAGCATGTTTTTCTTGTAATTTCTTCATTTACTGACATGAGAGGAGCTAATTCGGATTTCGCTACAAGGCTGACCTTACCTCATCAGTGATTCGCTGACGCTACTAGCTAGTGACCGGCCTTCTAGCCAACCCCTTCCAAGAAATTTTCGAAACAGAATTACGCAGCTAGCTGAAAGAAAGCGCATGCTTATAGGCACGCGGGCGTTCACACGTGTGTTTGCCATTTGGTGTCCGCCTTGAAGAGCTTTTGCCTATCTACTTATTTCAACTTCATGTGGAGGCAAAATTTCTCTTCTTGGACTGTGTGTTCGAATATGAAGAATGACAGATTCTCCATTTGTAGAACCCCTTCCACTCTCCATGGAAATAGACAACTCAGGCAAGCTGGAAGAGTCCCTCAATTGTGTTGTCACATTTGCTGGTCCTTCCATAGGTATCACAAACTGTTCTGTTGATCCAGCACCAACATCTTCTTGTTGCTGCGGTTCTGATGTCATGTTCTGAGGATGGTGAGAGTTTGCGCTAGATTGCGGCAGGATCATAGGTCCACTAGATTGTAGCGGACTAGTACAAAATTTGGTGGTAGGGAAAATGACATAACATCTACAAAGTGGACAAGTTGAGTTCCGGTGCAGCCAATGATGTATGCAGTTGATGTGAAACACATGCTTGCATGATGGGATTTGGAGAACTTCCTCTTCGATCTCGAATTCGCCCAAGCAAACACAGCATCTGCAACCAAAATGTTTCAAAACTCCATTAGGGTCAGCTGAAAGGAAGCCTTCACCTTTTCTTTTTAAATATTCTAGATAGATGCCATTCCTAATATCATGTTCCCTGTTTTTCTGTTGCCATCAAAACTATACTTTGTACAAACTTCCAGCCATGGTTTGCCAATTTGCTTTCCGGAAAGTAGTGGATGTAACTAAAGATTCTTTGGTGCATTTGAAATAGGACAGAAACTTAACAGTTTTAGTGGTCTCAACTTACAAAGTATAGACAAGAAGCATCAGCAGAAATTCTGATATTTTTGATAAAATTTTGGAACTCGATACCATGGCATTTTTCTTGGTTAAGGCTTATTAATTATTACAGAGGGTCTGGTCTAAATATTTGCTAGCCATTCTTTAGCTAAAGAGAATATCTAATCAAAGTCTTCAATTTCAGAGTCGGGTAAAAGTTTGATAGAATTGTGCAATTTACATCAAAATAATAGAAGCCAGGGAACCAAAAAAGGACTGAAAAGATAGCACTAAAACCAGACCTATAAGCGAATAAGAACTCAAAGAAAAGTCGTTAGGCTCCAATAGCTAAAAACTCTTGTACATGGCATAACATTACATATTTTCTTATCTTTTCCAATAGCTTTAGTGATTAGCTTTTTAGAATCTCAAAAGCAAGCAGGAGTACTGTTTGCAACATTATTTCATACATGCTTTTCCACCTCCATACATGTCAATTTTCACACAGATTTTACTTGTTCACCGTACTCTTATTAAACAACATTAAGAGACACTGCTGCTGCCTAGCCTATAAAGGATGGTTCATAGGGATTACTGTTTCACAAGATAATTCTGCATGACTTTATGGAGATGTAAATACTAAATAGTGTGGCCTTATCTAAAGCCTTTTTTCTTCATGTTTACAGTTTAGAGAAACTTTATTGCAGGTCAATTTCAATCTTCCATTTTTTCAGTGAATTGGCCTTGTCAGCCATATGATCATTACTGCAATATACCACTAACTTGAGCATATGTTGTAGGGCAGGATAAATAATAGCCCACATCGCACGGACATATGTAGCACATTTCCATCAAAGTTGTCTTAATCTAAAATGGAAATTGAGTAGTGTGGCAAACTTACTGAGAATCCTTTGTCATTAATTCTTCATCAAATAAGACAAATGGTAGCTTGTCTCTAAACTCTTCCTTCAGATCAATCTGACAAATCTAAAGATATAAGCATTGGAAACAAGAAAAAGAATCAGAAAAATATTAAGATGATGGCTGAAGTGCTGAACAGCAAACCATGATACCATAGTATACAACTCAATCTCGAAAGCACAACATAAAAGAAAGAAATGCTCTTTTGCATGCATTTGGTGCATGCGAGAGAGAAATGGAGAGAGGTCTTACAGAGGAGGCGTGGTATGGAGTAGCTTGATTGGAACTTGGAATTATATGCGGAGGAGATGAAATTGAGGAAGCCCTTCTCTTGAGGTAGAACAAGTAAAACAACAGAAAAAGAATGATAGAGAAGAGAATAGGAATTGAAAAAATGAAAGCCTGGTAAAGTTTAAGTTGAAGTTGTTGAGGGTAAAGATGGGGAGGGGCTGGAGCTTGAGGGAGGCCCATCAGTCTCCAAAGATTCAAAAAGGACTGGATGTGGAAACAAATGACCAGTACTCAGAGTTGAAGAGGTTGTATAGAAGAGTTACAAATGCCTTGCTGAATGTATTTATGGAGAGAGGCTAAGGTAGTTAAGGATTGGTATGAGATTGGGAAAAGGATACATTAATATAGCAACCTTTTTTAAAAAAGAGAAGAAATAGAAGCCAGTAAATTAGAGCTTTTGAGATCAAATTTAGATGATGGTAGTCTATATTCTCACTTTTTCAATGATGGGACAAGCCCCATGTCCCACTAAAACATGAGTCCTCACACTTAGCACTTAAGACTGGTTTGTCTTCATTCTTCAAGCATGGACCCAAAACACTATTATGAGTTCTAAAATGACTTAAGACTGGTTTGCAATTTAAAAATGATTGGTTTAGTAAATTTGTTTGGTTTGGTTAGCTAAGGCTATCACTAACCACCCCACAAGAAAGAGTACTTGCAAAAGATGGCTGTGGCAGTTGGTGTTTTATTGCAAATCTTGCTTAAGGAAGACATTCAGAAGGGTGTTTCCTAAGATGTCAAGGCAGAGCCTGATTCATGGTTGGCAGGTCACTGGCCTAACAACCTTCAAATAAATAGAAAAAAAACATAATCGGGTTTGCGAGATGGGTTTGTTTAACTCAGCTTCACGTTCCTCCCATACGGGTAAATTTAGGAGACCACCAGCACACTAGTATAATCAGGCCTGTATGCCTCCCGCTTGACATGACGATTTGTTGTTGTAGATGTTAACCTAACCTTGCAGTTGCTTTTTATTTGTTAAGACATCATCAAACCCTCCGAAAAAGATTTTTCTGTTAAGATTTTTTTGTCCAGATACGTATTTCCTTTGGTAAAAGATGAATACTTCTTTCAGGTGGTTGATCCAGCTGGTTAAATATAAATATCTTACTTTAGATGTTTTTCTCATATGTGAATTATTATTTTAATGTATTTCACGTTTATTTTATGATCCTACTTAGTGGAAGTTGTCCTCCTTTCCCAGTATACAGTTCAACGTGGGCATGCTGCTCCAAACTTTAATTGAGAAAATCGCACTGTTGTTGGTGGATCATGAAGACAGTTCTCTCTCACACAAAGTGGGTATCAGATAAGATCTCGAACTGCACCACTACATCAGATTCTCTACATATAAAAATATTTCTGATCGTACAATTTGACACAATTATTCCTAGTAATCCATTTATATAGGCAAATGGCAGCTACAGAATCTCTTGTAGAAGTGGAAAAGTTCGCCCAAAAAATTATTCAAGTGACGACTGAATCCTATCCTAGCACTATTTTCTTTGTTAGTTACTTGTATATGATTGGGAGAGGCCGCCACCAGAGAACTTTTGTGCTTCAACTACTGCCATGTGAGAGTAGTTTAACATTAGTGCTCTCCAAGGAAGGATCACCGATGCTGATATATCTTATAGTACTTCAATTTTGGAACAAAAAAGGAGACTGGAGCCCAGAACAGTCAACCAGTATGTCTATCACATATCGAGGCTGCTTCTTTTTGTAAGCAAATCAAAACTCTGGGTTTTGAGCGGGTAGAGTCCAGCTCTCTTCAATGCATTACAAAGAACTGAACTAGCGTGGGGATGTTTAATGTTCTGAAGTTGATGACATTGAGGTTAAGCCTTTTTTAATTGAATTTTATTTTTTTTATTTCAAATTATTTTTTTAAATGTTTTTAAAAATTTTAAAAAAATACTATTTTAATATATTTT
>Ga0325410_1007538_pt1 | contig 11876 bp, 8 predicted proteins | sample PopdelMetagenome_16_FD_206182 | JGI IMG/M metagenome (GOLD analysis project Ga0325410, IMG submission 206182) | Populus deltoides microbial communities from Bellville, Georgia, United States - Xylem-PdIQD-R3 | ecosystem: Host-associated > Plants > Phyllosphere > Stem > Wood/Secondary xylem... | reverse complement strand
AAAACTATGAATAAGAAGAAAGAATCACTCGCCAACCTAGAAGTGTGTATTTGACATTTATATAGCTTTTACGATTTTGGTTAAAAAAATAAGTTTAATAAAGAAATTAATTGTGATTTAAAAAATTGTGTTTTAAAAAATATATTTAGTTAAAATTATTATGAGATAAATTTTTATATGTAAAATAAATAAAAAAAACATGTCTTCTAAATAAAAAAACAATTTATTTTAACTTCTATAAAATTAGGGTTTGAAAATCAATTATACATGAGTCCCAGTGTAAAAAAATAAAAAAAATTAATTAGATAATTGTTTTTGTGATCTAGAATAAATAAAAGTTATTATAATACTAATTAACTCAAATTAAATTAAATTGAAGTTGATTTTAGGAAAATGAGTTCCACCAAAAATATATTCAGTAAAATATATTAAACATTTTTCGATGATTAATGTAAATTTAAAATAATATTTAATGATTTTTAGAGCATGGATATGGGAGCCCTGTGGATAAGTTCAAGGTCACTTGTATAGATAAAAGTAAAAATAAATAATTATATATTTATGACTTTCCCGCCATTCCCATTGTTTTCCGGCTACTTGTCTAAACCGGTCGTCGTTTGCAAGAGGCTATAAATCCCTACTACATTCATTAATGAAACTATGGGCATTACACAAGTCAACATCAAATCTCATTAATCATCCATCCAGCAGCAATTTTAACTTCCGGAAAAAAATAATAATAAAGAATAATATCTTGTTTTTTAAAATATATTTTATTTAAAATAATCAAACATTATCTCTACCTCACTACTCAGTCATGTTTGTGTGTTTTACAAGTTTTTTTTAAAATTAATTTTTAATTAATTTTTATTTTATTTAAATTAATAATTTTTAATATTTTTATATTATATTAATGTTAAAAATAATTTTAAAAAATAAAAAATATATTATTTTAATAAAACTTTTTAAAAAAATTATTATAATCACATTCCCGAACAACTCCCGGGCAACACGGAAGCAAGTGGTTTCAAAGGCTACAAAAGAGAGTAGATAAAAATTACAGCAGTCAGAGTCAAATCATACCACTAATCTCTTAATTAGTTGTAGCATGGTCGGATCCAAATACATGAACCTGTCCAGCAAATTCTGTAAAGAGGCGCGTGGATGGACCAATCCTGACAGAGACTTTTTCATGACTCGACAGGACCCACCATGACGAGGGATGTGGACCCTATCGATAAGCTTTATGTAGCTAAAAGGAGTAGACACCAAGCCGATGAGTTGCTTCTTCACTTGCCTATTTTGACAATCCCCAAGCCAGCATGATTTTGATAGCAGGGTTTCAGTATTTTCTTCTTTTAGAATTGCGGTGGTTGAAACGTGTTTTTTAAATTTTTTATTCTTTTAGATTAGTTTAATATTAAAAATAATCTTTTTAAAAATAAAAAAATATTTTAAATCATAATCTCACCGCACTTCCTAAAAACCAAAACAAAATTGCATTCTGCTTCGATTCTCATCATGCAAATGAACTATCAAGGAGTCAATATCCCTTAAATCTAACTTCCTTTGACCATGCCTCATCATCCAAAAAAATTTACCATCGTGCCATTAATTCAACTATTCTCAGAAACAAAACCAATTTTCATGATGAATCAAGGTATGGGAAAAAGAAGAGATGGTTGTTATAGAAAGATACGTGAAGAGGGAGGAGAAAGGGAGAGAGGAGGAGAAGATATGGGGAAAAAGAAAAAAAAAGGGAAAAAATAGCAATATTTTGGTCTTTTTTTAATAAAAAAAATATAGCGTTGACTATATATTTAAAATAGAATTTTTAAAAATATAAAAATAAAATATTATCTTGCTCAAAGTTTAAATTTCAAAAGGATATATAAAGAGTAATTTTCTCTTTAGTATTTTTTTGACCCAAATGCATTTTAAAACACCTTCGAATATAATATAAATGATTATATTAATATTTGAGATAAAAAAGAAGATAAAAGGTAATTATTGAATAATTGATTTTAATGATAAAGACATTGCAGCCTCCCATTAATCATTCCAAAGACAAAAACAAAAGAAAACCACTGGCAGCAGTTGAAGAGGGAGATGAAACCATTTGGTTGTATCGCGGCCACATCAACTAGTCTTAAGAAAATAGTTTAAGAAAGAAAGATAACTAACTCACTTGAAAATTAAGGATAAAGACATGTTTTGTTTAGGTGGAATTTGGGATTGCATATTACTTTTACTTTGAAAATTATTTTTAGCTTTAATTTTTTATATATATTTTTAGTTCATTTTGATATGCTGATTGTTGTTTTAGAATTAAAATATCATAAACACTTAAGAGGAGGTCGAATTAGGTATGCAAGATAAAACTATAAATTTAAAACTTTTTATCTAATAACATGTAATTATAAACACTATATATATATAGTTGTTTTGGCTCTATCTAAATTTTATCATATTTTTGTGTTTTGGTCTTCTCTTGGTTTTTTTGGTTCTCTTGAGTTTGTTTAGGTTGTTTGGATATTATAAGATGTCCTAAATAAGTCTAGTGTTATTTGGCAAAACTCTATTACAGAGTCTTGATAAGCAAAGTCGATAATCGTTATGTTTACAAGTTCTTCATTCTTGACCTTCGCAAATCATTTCCTTGCTTGTTTGATGATTTCTTGAATGATATGAACTTGTCCAAATCATCGCAAAGATGTGTGCAACATATAATATATATTCATATTTATATGGCATGCATTATGTGTTTTACTTAACAATTAAAACAAGATTAATGCATGTGGCACACAATCATGTTATATGTAGCATATTAACATATTCTTATTAAATCATTTAAGCATTCTAACATAGCTTTTAAAAGCTTTATGAAATACATCATGAGTAATAAATATACTATGCATATATCAAAACTATATTATATCAATGTTTATATTATCATAAAAACATATAATTAAATTATTATCTTAGCCATAATACTAATATTGATGTCAAAAATAAATTTTAAAAATAAAAAAATATATATTATTTTGATGCATTTCTAAGCGAAAAACACTTTGAAAAAACAATATTTACCACACTCTCAAACAAGCATTAGTCTAAAGCCAGTAACCTTTGTTCAACATTCAACAAAAGAGAATATAATTCATTAGATCTATTAATAGCGCTACATTGCGGGGTTGGATCTCAATTGTGCACCAACTTGGGTTCCAAAAATGGTTTACAAGGAAAAGAAGAAACATATGTTAAAGTTCAACCAATTTCTTTGTGTTAATGTATAAGTTTTGGGAAAATTCTCTAGATATTTCTTCCTATCAAATTCTGAAAACAACACTTTCAATTTGGTCTACTCAAAGACAGATATCAAAAACAAACATACCACTTGATATGATTAAAAAAACATAAAAACTATATTTAATCAAAGAAAAAAAATTCCAAATAAATTACAACATCACACTTAAATTAAAAAAAAATTGTGAATGAACATTTGACAATAAATGATTGTTAACGGTCGATACAAAAATAAAGAAGCAAAATGAATCACGATAACTCCTATACAAAAAAATAATGCCCTACCAAAACTACCATTCACACAGTCATCTATCCAACACCTTGAGCATAGGTTGTGGTTGCTGGAAGTGTTCATCCCATTCCCCTCTCAACACAAACATGCCATCAACCTGCACTAGACGCAATTTATTACTTCAAGCACTATAAACATACTTCAACGAAGACAAGAACAAACAGGGGTGGAGGTAGGATTATTTAATAGGGGGGCTAAAATAATATAAAAAGATATTTTTTTAATTTACTATGCATAAATTGTAAAAATAAAAATAAAAACTGCATGATTTAGTTTTATTCAAAGAAGTAACTACAAACATATAACGATCTTTGTATAAAATAAGAAGTTTAAAGCAATGCCAAATTGAGTCAAAGCTATAAAGTTAATGTCATCTTCATAACATATTCATCACTTTAATTTTGTTGGTTTTTGTACCTATCAAATATAAATATACAAAATATATAAGAAATATTAGTTAAAGAGATGCATTATTTATGTTTGATAAAACTTTGAAATAAAGTAAAAAATAATAAAGAATAATTCTTACATATTTAATTTAATTGTGCTCGTCGTTGTTTCATGGAGTAGAAATCATCGATTATCATATCAATTGTGAATCTTTCAGTAATTTCTTTTTCTATATAGACAATCAAATAATTTACAAGAAAATCATCCTCCATCCGATTGCAAAGTCTTGTTTTAACAATCTTCATTGCTGAAAAAGCTGGTTCAGTTGTTGTTGTCGAAACAGGAAGAGTCAAAATAAGCCGAATCAACCTGTCAATGAGTGGATAAATTGTTGATTTTTCTATTTCAACCAATCCTTGACATAAATCAGCAATCGATGACATATTCTTTAACTTTGGATGATTGGGCACATCAAGCTCATAATGCTGCAACTGAAATCTCAAATGAGTTTTTTCTTGGTCAGAAAAGTCTTCAGGATAGAACTTGTCAACAAGTAAGCATATATTTTCAACACTAAATAATTTATAGTTATTTTTAGGATCTAAAGTTGCGCTCAACTTAAAAAGCTCAATCGTCTGCTCATTGAATCTATTATTTAACTCTTGCAACTGTTGATCAATGATAGCTGTAAATATATCAACTCGATAGTGATGCTCAACTGTTATTGATTTTGTTTTACGGCGAGATCGTCCCACACTAGAAAAACAAGCATCCATATCAGGAACTTCAATGTCTTGATGCTTACAAAATGATGTCATTTCTCCTAAAAAAGTTTCCCAGCCATCATCTCTTAACTTCTAAATTAAAGTCTTTGTGGTAGTCACTAAATGTATAACATTTAAAATGTCTTGAGATTTCTGTTGCAGAGCTTGGCAAAGCACATCAGTAATTCCCATAACATTCTTCATTACATGCAAGATGAATGTAAAATCAAATGACATTAGCAACTTAAATGAAAGAGCCGCATCACCACGTTGAGAATAAATAGATCCATCTAAAGCGATGTTTTCAAAAACCAAGCAAGTTGCCCCATACATTTTTATCAAATTGCAAATGGATTTGAAGTGCGAACTCCATCTGCTATCTCCAGGTCATTGCAAACCACCTACTTGATTAACTCTTTTACCCGTTTCAATCTCACCAATATCAACTAAATGTTCAATTGTAGCTGCTTGAAAAGCCCGTAATTCATCATTACGCTTACAAGAAGCACTAACAATGTTAATCATAAAAATCAAGTTCTGAAAAAAATGTGAACATTAGATATTTCTCTAGCTGCAGCAATAAGAGCTAATTGTAATTGATGAGCTAAGCAATGTACATAATATGCATAAGGGCAATCATTAATGAATAAAGCTTGCAATCCATTTCACTCTCCACGCATATTACCAGCACCATCATACCCTTGACCCTTAATATTTTGAACATCAAGATTGTGATGAGATAAAACAAAGAAAATCTTTCTTAAGAGTTGAAGCAGTTGTGTTTTTGACATGAACTATGTCCAAAAATCGTTCTCGTATAAACCCACTTCTATCAACAAACCTAATAACAAGGGCCATTTGCTCTCTTCTGGATTCATCTCGAGCTTCATCAACAATTAAGCAAAATCTTGCATCATCAATCTCATGACGAATTGAAGACTGAACATTTCTAGCAAAGACATGCAAAATTTCCTTTTGAATTTGATGCGAGGTGTATTTAGCATTTTTGTGGAGCATTATCCAAAATAAGAGCACCTACTTGCTCATTATATGATGCTAAAAGTTCCAACATTTCAAGAAAATTACCTTGATTTTTTGATTCTGGACGTTCATCATGTCCTCTTAAAGCACATGCTTGAAATGTGAGCCAACGAACAATATCTATTGAAGTTTTAATACGTAATCGATTATTTAGAATTTCTTGATTAGTTTGCCTCTTAACTACCTTCTTAATATGACATGACTAATTTTTCAAATTTTTCAAGCACCTGGTAGCAAATCTATGAGCTGAATTTAGACTTTTTTTCCATATGAGTTCAAAAAACACATTGTTCCCCATCATTAACTTTTTTCCAACAATTGAATCCTTTAACAGTAAATGTGTCTGATCCTGGCTTTCCAGATGACTTACTTGAAAATAGATAGCAAGGGAAACAAAATGCAATATTTTTCTCTGAATATTCAAGCCATGGATAACTTTTGAACCAATGAGACTGAAATTGACGAAGATGTTTCTTACCAGTCAGCGGATATTCAGACATCAAAGGTTGATATGGCCCCAAATTAATGTATGCCCTTCTAATTTCATCTTGTTGATTAACCGAGTATTCCTAAATTTAAGGACGATTGCTTGGATATCTAATCAGATGAGCAATGTCGATTATAGTAGGAGGCTACTCATTAATCAATGCAGGTTCTTCATAAACTGAAGCACATTGGAGTTGTTCAACCATAACTTCAACATTACACATTTGAGTTGATTCACTAGGTTGTGAGTTATCAATATTTTTTCTCTTTTTCTCAAAAAAGGAATTAATTCTTCTTATTTTGTTCATGGTTCAACCTAAAATCAAAACATTATAAATTTTTATTGTTTTCTATTTAAAAAATAAATACAAATAACGATGTGTTGAAGCAATAATCAGAACCAAAAATAAATTTTTACATGTAAACCACACTAGCATATGAAAGCAAAATTAACATATTAAAAAAAGAAATTGATATATAAAAGCATATCTAACATAAAAAATAGGATTACTGGTTCCTAAAAAAAAAACTTACACTGAATTAAAGTTGGGTATATGCTATTCAAAGAACTCAATTTGGCTAGAAAGACCGTGTCTAATTGTATATTGGACCTGGTGATAGTAAGATATACGTGAGAAAAAATTGATAATTTTGGTGGCTATGCTAAAAACAAAACATAAAAAAATCCAAGCATAATCAAAACAAACAAACCCATAAAATATATCCAATTAATTAGAAAAAACAACATTCACTATAACAAGAAATAAAAAATGATAAAACTAGTAGATCTGAAAAAAAAATAGTAGAATTATATATATGTATTCATTAAATCTTAACAAACATTAAAAAAAATTAAATTACTAATTACCTTGTTGTTTCGATGAATTAATTGGCAGCAACTTTGCTTTTAACTTTTATGCTTTGTATTGTTAATTTTTTCGGCTAGGTTTGCAGAGAAGAAATAGAGAGAGACAGTAAAGGAAAGGAATTAAATTGAAAAGCTTTTGTTTTACACTTGCATAGAGATACACAGATATTTGGCCTATTAAAGTCAAACATAACTAATAAAATAATAATTTAGTATTAAAAAGCCTATTATTTGTTATATTTATATAAAAAAAAGTTTTGCAGGGTCCTGGCCTCCCTTTAGTTCCTCCGTTGAGAACAAAGATGATGAGTAATTTGCAATCTTGTCACAAGTATTATTTGAAAAAAGATTATAGTGCCTTTGATTTGAAAATTTCTTTTAGACAAAATACAAGGTGTTTCTTCAAGGATCGGATGGCTACCTAAAATGATAAATTTATACAAAGATCAAGATTTTATATGGCTATCTAAATCAATAAATTTTTCTACATGCATCAATCATATATAGAAGAGGTAACATAATTTATTTATTTTTGTAAAAGCCTCCACAAGTGAACATGGGATTACTTCCATCATGACCATAAGATCCAAATAAAAAAAAAAAATCTATTTTTCTTACCTATACCAAGCATTGAAACTTTTTTAGTTGCATTCAAAATTTAAGACAATTATGCTAGAAAACTAATTGGAAGCAATTGCTAAAAATAAGTAATCTATTATTCAATATAAAACAGAATGACTAACTTTTTTTATGGATTTGAAGGAACAAACCTAACTGATACTGACCAGCCTACCAATATAAAAGATCAACTAGATGTTTCAATTGAGTCAATCACAAGGTCAAAGGCCAATAAGTTAAAGGAAGCATTGAACAAATTTGTTTTACCATATTTGGGCCAAGACTGACTTCAAAAGACTACAACACATATGAGTTAAATCAAAATCAACCTAATCCAAGTTAAACCAGTTTAACTCACTAACTCGATGACTATGAGTATAAGATTGAGATAACATCATAGAGAGAAAAACACGAAAAAATAAGTTTGAAGATCAATTTCTAATAAATTAAATGAGAACATGATAACTCCATATAAAAAAAATAAAAAATAAAAAGAAAAAAAGATGAAACTCAATCTCTAGTAAAAAAAATATTGCAAGAATAAAATAAAGAAACATTATAATTAAAAAATGGTAAAAAAACTTGATCTAAGCTCACCTAGGTCAAGATGTAAAATCCTTGACCCAATCATGATACTAAGGTAGCCATGTTCAAAAGCAAACTGAATAAAATTATGAAGCTTAATTATCAAATAATCTGATATTGAAGGAAAATAAGAAAAATATTACTTAAAAAAGTAACAAAAAAAATATATGAGTTAATCCAGGTTAACCAGCTAACCTTATAAGGATAACCAATAGAAAGAAAAAGAAAAAAAATTACAAAGATGAATTCCTAATAAATAAAATATTGAATGATGGAATTGAAATAATTAAATTAATTTTAAAAAAGAATAAAAAATAAAAATAAAAAATCAACCCACATTAAGCTTTGAAACTAATGACTCTGGTCATAAACCTGAGATTAACGTTATAGAAGGCAAACAATAAAAAATAACAAAGCAAAACTCTAAAAAAAATAAAAAATAAGAAAACATAAAATTAAAAAAGGAAAAACAATCAAGCGAACCTGGACAATCCTTTTAAACCTGATTTAATCTCTGAAACTCGCAACTCGTGAAATCTTTTACCCAGGTTCAATTAAAAAGCTTAACTCTTTATCTATTTAATTTTGAAGGATGAAATCATGAAATCCTTCAAAAGCGGTGTATGATGGCCGGATAGTCTCGGACACACCGCCTAAACGGCACGGGTGGTCATCCACACGCGTAGCGCACATCAACAAGTTTTTTTTAATAATATTTAATATATATATATATATATATATATATATATATATATAATAATGCCTTGGTAATCTTTAAATTTACAATAAAATTAATGTAAAATGATAAAAAAAAAAAAAGGCTTCAAGTGAGAGAGTTATGTTGATTTTGTTATTAAAGGCATTAAAGCAATAACACTATTTTGAAAAAATTAAAAAAACCAAAACATCCCTGAGTAATAAGCATTATATATATATTTTTTTATTGTAGAGTTAAATTACTAATTTTACTATGCAATAAAAATATAAAATAATTAATATAACCTCATACAATTTATAAAAGATAATTATGTTATGATGAAAAGATCATCCTACTTTTAATGTCTAGTTAAAAATATTTTTAGGTGACGAATAATTTAGTCAAACCATTATTTCAATAAATAGTAATTTATTCCTAAGCTACAATAACTTCTCCTTCTCCTCTGAGTTATATATATATATATATATATATATATATATATATATATATATATATATATATATATATATATCTATGAGAGAGAGAGACTAAATAGATAATGTCAAACCTGTAAAAAATTCTAAACATGTAAATATGTATAAATTTTAATAAAAATAATTTTAATTTTTGATTCTTAGATTAAATTTTTTTTTCCAGTTTTATTTAAAACTTTTTACTATAATATAAGAAGCCTATAAAAGGGAAGTCATTGTTAGAGATCAAATTATTGAAACACAGCCTTTCAAAAAATGTGATGTGTTTTATTATACAATACTCTAAATGGTGTGGGGGAATCACTATTCCCCCACACTTAAATCACTGTAGATTACAACAGTAATCCACATCGATTCTTCCTTATTTTTTTTGCTAACTTTTCCCTTCTTTTTTCTTTTTTTTTCCAAATTTTTTCATTTTTTTTTCAAAATTACTTTTTTTTCAACTTTCCTAATTTTTCTTTTTTTTCATTTATGTTTTCTTTTTTTTTCAAAATTATTTTTGTTGATTTTACTTTTTAATTATTGACCTGGTTAAAATTTTTGCTTTGTAATTTTTTTCTTGAAAATACTGTGGATTGCTGCAATGTTTTTCCACATAATTTTTCTATTTTATTTCTTTATTTTTCAAAATTATATTTTTCATTTTTTTTTAATATGGAGCTGATTGAGAATTTAGTTTTATAATTTTTTTCTTTAAAACATTGTTTATTGCTACAGTGTTTCTCTGCATGGTTTTTTTTTTTTATGATTTTCTCTGAAATTATCTTTTTTATTTTATTTTTTAATATTGAGCTGGTTAAAAATTACAATTACAATATGTGAGGAAAGCACTTTAACTTTCCTCAAAAATTACTGTTGGTTGCTACAGTGTTTTTTCCCATATGGTTTTTTTCTGTTTTTGTTATGTTTTTCTCTAAAATTATCTTTGTCAATTTTATTTTTTAAATATTAAGCTGGTTAAGAATTGTAATTACAAGTAAATACAAGTTTTTCCTCAAAAAACATTATGGATTGATATAGTTTTTCCTCACATGATTTTTTCCAGTTTCTTTTGTGTTTTTTTTTGTAATATTTTTTTCCAAAATCATTTTCGTCGATTTTATTTTTTTAAATATTGAGTTGGTTAAAATTTAACTTTGTAATAAAGCTTAATCATGTGGGGAAAGTATTGTAGCTTTGCTCATAAAACATTGTGGATTGCTACAGTGTCTCTCCGCATAGTTTTTTTTTGTTATAATTTTTTTCAAATTATCTTTTTCAAATTTATTTTTTTACTATTGAGTTGTTTGTGAATTACAATTATAAGTCATTACAAATAAGGCTAAATCATGTGGGGAAGCACTGTAGCTTTTATCACAAAACACTGTGAATTGCTACAGTGTTTCCAAGATGATTTTTCCCCTTTTTTTGGTGTTTGTTTTGTTATTTTTTTTCTAAAATTATCTCTGTTGATTTTTTTTTTAATATTGAGCTGATTAAGAATTTAGCTTTGTTATTTTTTTCTTTAAAACACTGTGAATTGTTGCAGTGTTTTCCCATGTGATTTTTTTATGATTTTTTTCCAAAATTATCTTTGTCAATTTTTTTTTAATATTGAGTTGGTTAAGAATTATAATTACAGTAAAGCTAAATCATATGAGGAAAGCGTTGTAGTTTTTCTCACAAAACACTGTGGATTGCTATAATATTTCTCTAAATAGTTTTTTAGTTTATTTTATTGGAAAAAACGCTATAGTTTTCCTCATAAAACATTGTCAATTGTTGCAACATTTTTTCTCATGGGTTTTTTTCCTTCCAAAATTATCTTTGTTGGTTTTTTTTTTAATATTAAGTTGGTAGAGAATTTAGCTTTGTATTTTTTTTTTGTTTTTTATTAACTGAAAAGCTAAATCATGTGGCGAAAGCACTGTATCTTTCCTCACAAAATACTGTAGATTGCTATAAATCATTTTGTTCAGTTTCTAAGTTTTTGATCACCAACACAACTTTTTTTTCCGTCATTAAATATTTGCTCCATCATACCTTTAATTTTTATTACTTATTTAGCACTGGTTCACAATTATAACACTATCAAGTGCATTTGTTTTATAAGCCCGCGGCAGCGCGCGAGCAAGTCATCTCGTTCATATTATACGCCGTGTAAGAGAATTCGCCAAATGGTTAGTTCTGGCTTGGGGCCATATATATATATATATACACATACGTACATACATACATACTAGTGAGTTAATGGACAATGATATTTAGTTTATCATAATAAAATATATTAAATATAAAAAAGTTTTTAAAAAAAACATAGAATTCATATAAATTTAAATAATAAATGTGCAAC
>Ga0325410_1007537_pt1 | contig 11878 bp, 10 predicted proteins | sample PopdelMetagenome_16_FD_206182 | JGI IMG/M metagenome (GOLD analysis project Ga0325410, IMG submission 206182) | Populus deltoides microbial communities from Bellville, Georgia, United States - Xylem-PdIQD-R3 | ecosystem: Host-associated > Plants > Phyllosphere > Stem > Wood/Secondary xylem... | reverse complement strand
TCTTTCCCCATCTATGAAACCTTCAACCAGAAGAAAGAATAAGAAGATGGAGAGGCAACTTCAAGCCCTAGACAAGTGCATCACAGCGAGTCAAATACCGATAGCCTTTAATCATTCACCGCTATTAGTTGAAGCTGCCAGCATGATCTGAGCTTTCCTTAATTTTTCTATACGGGAAAGACTAGATCATGTGGCAGTTTCACCTATTGATGGTAGTATGGAAAACCCTAATCAGAACCCTAATTTCCTCCACTGATCTATCTCTGCGAACCCCACTAGGGTTCTGCCTTGGAGAAGAAAACACTAGATGAGGTATGTCTTCTTTTTCCTGTTTGATTTTCACTGATCTGTGTATGTGTTCCCTTATTGTTTTTTTCCCACCACCTGCTGCTCTCTTATATATGATGGGATGTTATTTTATTTTTTTTGTAGTATCTTGAAGTTGTTTTTGTGCCGTACTGCTGTGTTGTGTTCTTCTTATTCATGTCAAAGTCTGTTAAAGAATAGCAAGATGTGATCTTTTAGGGTTGTAACTGACAAGATTTTTGTCTTAACTTGGTTGGTGCTTTTGAGATCTATCTTCCCGTGCCTTGAAGAGAGTGTGCCTTTTCATATTGGAAGAGAGCGCCTTTATATTTCTCCTTTACAGTTCATGTCAATTTCTGTGTTGTTGGTCATGCATATCGATCCCTTTGCACATCACTAAGAACCTAATTTCAGCTATAATTTCTATTATGTTTTTTTTTCTACTCCTCTTATATATTTGAAACACACTTATTTTGTTTAATTTCCTGTATTAATCATTCAACTTTTTAGAGTTCATTTTTTTAAATAATTACTTTTTAATTAATACACTCTATTGTTATTAAAAAAAAAAAAACATCATGCATGTTCAATCTCCCATCTAGACAATCTTATTTTATTTGTTGAGTCTTGGGACTGGATACATTATGTTTTATGCCATGGATCATCTTGAGTACAAAATATGCGGGATGATAATGCTCGTATATACGGATTGATGTCTACTTGTCAAATTGAGACTGATTGCCTGGAAGATCACATATAAAGCTAGGTGATATATATCGTTATGGGGAATAAAATTCTCTCTGTAGTGTCTGTGGGTGGTGGAGAGTATGGGGTGTGTTTTGTTCTAGAGTCAGCAAATTATAATCATGAAAATGGGTAGCAATAGCATGACAGCAGATGCATGAAATATAGGACCAGTCCATATAATGGTGCACTGCTGGACATAAATTAATGCAACTTGATCAGAAATGAATAGAGCCTCAGATCGATCTAGTAGAGGATAACACGAATTTCCTCTTATGTTTTTCTTAGGAAAAAGAACCAAACATATTAGAGTAGGACCTTGAAACGCTCACCCCCTATGGAATAATATCATTAGTGCTCCAGGGGATCTCCCGTTGGAATGCAAGCCAAGATCCCATCTTGGATTCTCAAGTAAAAGATTAAAAAAAATAGAACCAATTTGTATTTACTGTGTAGATATTTGAGATGGATGTATATATAATTGTAATATAAATTTGTATCAAATGTGGTTACATCAAGTAATTAGAACAAGCTGCTACGTGCTCTATAAACCATTAATTCTATGTGGTTTAGTTCTTAATTGCAATCATTATCATCCAACCGACCTTTATCTAAATCTCAAGGTCAAACTAGATGACAAATTCTAATAAATTTAGGTCGAATTAGATGAAAGAACACGTATGGTTTATTCCTTTCTAGTATCGGCCTCTCATTTTCTTTGGCTGAGTCCATATTTTCTATATTTTTTCCTTTTTTTCTCCAGAAAAGCATCAATTAATTATATGTGGTGATTATTGATGTCCTGATTTGTTGTTCTTGCCTAAGATAAGTTTTGCCCTTTTTTTTTCTTGTTGGGGTTTGTCAAAGAACCATTTCAACCCAATAGCTTAAGCTATTAGATAAGATCTTAGGATATAATTTATATTATTCTCTAATACACCTCTTCAAGTGAAAGCCCTTTGAGCTTGAAACTTGCATAGGCCCACATTACCTTGTGCTTAATTTTTATCAAATAAATAGAGATGGTGAGATTCGAACTCGTGACCGCTTGGTCATCAAGGCTCTGATACCATGTCAAAGAACCATTTCAACCCAAGAGTTTAAGCTATTAGATAAGATTTTAGGATATGATTTATATTATTCTCTAACAGGATTTGAGATTGATGAAGCACAAGTTTCTTAGAGGAAGTTAGAATATGGTCAATTTTCTCTACGCCATGAACTCCATGGCACTGCCTCACATGTGAGACTATATATTTAATTTCTTCCTCCACCTGTTTGGATCTCACTTACGTGTATAGATATATAATGCATGCCTGTCTTGTGAGATTTGTTCTTGTAGCAATTTAGGGGAAGAGCATAAGTTTGCTGATTACTTATGCATGAAAAACTCTGTTTAATTATAACATCTTTAATTACACTTATTATGTATTGAAAAGTCTATTAAATTGTGAAAATTAATTCGTGATATCCTTTATCTCTGTAGATGATTCCTTTTCCCTTTACTCATGATCATGTAGATGTGTCTGGTACTATAATAAATTCTATATTCGACCTTAATTATTTAACTGTTTCAGTTCTTTTGTTTGAGCGATTCTCATTGGACGTGGAAGGCTTTTACACAAGGGGCATGCTAATAAAGTATACATATAGCTCAAGCATTGGATTAAGTGACGGCCATTTAATCTCTAGTAGTGCAGATCCATTTACAAAAGTATGGTGACAACATATGCAGAAGGAGCCTGCTTGTGAGTTGCACGACATTAATGGTCAATATAATTTAATTTATGGTGTTTCTCTTTACTTTGGTTGTTGTAGGATGTTACATGTTTTGTCTTTGTCTAGAAGCTCGATCTGGATTGGCTCCATGAAACCTTTCTTATAAGATTCCCAAAGACAGTACCCACGTCAAAGAAACGTCACCAATCGGCCTCTCATGTATTTTCTTTTTGTCTTCATCATAATTTCAGGTACTGGAAGACAAGGTTTCTGGGTTCCTTGATAGAGTTCGTGCAAGACATTAATGGGACTCTCACATGAAGTCTACTAACCCTAGAAGGCATATATCTTCTAGACTCTGGCATTGTTGTTCAGTTACTTATAATTACTCATTGGTCTGTACTTGGAACATAAATATTTAGGCTGCCAAAAGAATTTCAACGCCATGGTTTGAACTTTGAAGTCAGAAGCCATAGCATAAGCTGATAATTAGCACTGACTTCTTCATTTCAGGGATTTGACTACTTAAGTTAGGGTACTGACCCTTTTTGGCATTAATGTATCAGTTAGCACCCAGAAAAGTAAAGTGGGTGATTCACTGTTTTCTCAAAAAATAAAAAAATTGATGCTCTGGAATGGAATCTCAGTGTAAGATCTTATACATAGAAATTAGTCTGGTCAGCTCCTCTTCTTTACAATATCGATCCCACAAGGGTTTATACAGGGTGCTGAGGAAGACCTGATCTCAAGTACTATATTTGGATTGCTTATGGATGGATTTCTGTTTCTTGTGGACCACTACGATGGAACCTTTTCTTGAAAAAAAACAAGATAGGTCTTCATTGATTAAATTAAAAACCGTAGAGGATGAGTTACTGTGGCTCAAAGAAACCCACAGACAGCTAACTATATATTGGTACACAACTCATGTGAATTATGCAACTTAACCCTTCTGAACAATTTATAGATGAAAATATTAGAACCAGTGGATAGTTTCGCATGTTTATCCTCCGTGACTGCTATTTAATTTTGTTCCATTTATCGTATTTTTTGTAAAATCTGTGCTGCAGCATGCAGCAGCAGCAGCAGCAGCAGCAGAAGGCAATACATACATTTATCTTTTTTATTTATTTTTGGCGTTTCTATATATTTGACCACTCATATTTTAGTGTCATCGATTGTGTTTCCCAGCATTACGAAAAGAAATTGACGATGAAAACTCTTCCTAAATGTTTCATGTACTGCAAAAAAGTAAAGAATGATGACAGTCAGAAAATTAATTAGTGCAAATAACGAAACGATAATCTGCTCTTTCCAATTAATTAATTTATTTTAGTTTTAATACTTCGTAAATGCATACATTAAAGAAGAAGACTCATTTTTCTACACAAGAACAACAAAAGAACACTCATTTTAAGCTGCCTTTTCGCCAATTAATCTATTATTTGCCAATTGGTGTCCTGTTAATTAATGCAGTCTATGGTTCATTATATATTTCTGCAGTAAACTCACTCTACAAGGTAAATTAATAACGATAGCCACACCAGCATTCACCAGTAACCACCGGCCACCTCCGTTCAGCCACATCTATATATATTGCCATCAACCACTAGCATTCATATTTTAAACTTTGATTTTTTCATGCTATCATTTTGTGTATAAATAGATAGCTAACTTATGGTTATTGCCTGTGAAAAATATATGAAGAAACATCATAGAAAAAGAAACAGTGAGAGTTTGAGATTTTTTCGTAAAATTATGTTTTATGAAATAAAACAATTTATTTTATCTTCTTTGAGTGTTTCTAACCCACCACCAGTTGATTCTCCTACCAACATATATAACATTCATTGTATATACAGTTCAAGATTCAATAGTTCTCTGATGAAGATCCATTGATTATTTAGCACCAAATTTAAATCAGAGATACTAAACTATGTTTAATTGTGCTCAACTTAAGGTTTGGACTGCAAACTAGCTACAGGGGTGCCATGTCACTAGAGAAGCACTATGGTGCAAACTCTTTACGGGTTTTCTTGGCCCATAAAAGTGATTGCGAGGTAAAATTAGCCCAGCTCAGCAAAAAGTCTGGAAAGCTTAGCAACAGCCCAGTTTAGATTAGGCTTGTGGCCCAATGTGATAACACAGCGCAATTTGCCCAGCCCACAAAAGCCCAGGACTAGTGGCACAAACTCCTCAGGAGAATCAACCACTCTGATACAACTCATATTGAATTTCCACGTTAATTTAAATAAAAGAGAAAAAAATAAAAAAAAATGTTTTTCAATTTATCTCATGCTTGCTCCACGAACATCATTAAAATTCCATGGCAACCAAATTCATTAAATCTCTTTCTCCAAAATTCATTACCTTTTTGTTTTTTTAATTAAAGTAATTTTTATCAACCTGAATTATTACTTTTTGTATTTTTATTTTAAATGGATGTTGTTTTCAGTAAAAAAATTAAAAAAAGGACCATTTGGGAAATACATGACCATACGAGATAAAATTATAGTTTGTTTTTAGAGTTCAATGACAAATTGGAAAAAAAACCCAATATTTAAAACAATTTGACTGATTTACTCTTTAGAAAGATTGTTACTTGTTAATAAATAAATTTCGAGTTTTTATTATCAGTTTTTTTTCTTAAAAAAGAATCTCAATAATTATGAATTTTAAGCAAGTTGAATTTTGATCAAAATATAAAAAGTTGAGGGCCACCGGCGGTGTGGTGAAGGAATTGCTAAAGCCTCTGCCACTGTCCTTACAGTGCTCAAGAAGACATTCCCCCTCCTAAAACCGTACACAGATGAAGTTTGGAACCTTGTCAATCTTTGATGGGTCCCATCTCAAAATGGGGTTAAGACTTGAGAGACATTCATCTCCTAACCAACAAGAGCTTGTGGTGGTGGGGCAATCCTGTCAAGACAACAAGGTACTCTTTTCTTCCTGTTTCTTTTTCTCTTTACTGTTTCAAGTGTTATTTTCTGTGCCCACACAACTCCTATAACACCTTGCTCTTTCAATTTGCTGTTGCTTCAAAATAAAACCAAAGAAACAAGAAAGAAAAAGATTTTAAATTGAATAATAAACATGGGAATTTTGCGTAAGTAAAGTTTGGTAGTGGTATTTGTTTTGCTTGTTCTGATAACATATGAAGATGACCAGAAATGTGAAATGGGATACTGTATGGCATTAGCTTTAGCTTTCTTATTTGATTTCAATGGCGGGTTTCTACTTTTTTACTACTATGTTCGAAGGGGCAATTCAAGAAGTGATTTTGATATGGCTATGAGGGTTCAATGAAGAGGATCACAGGAATTTCTAGTTTTCATTTTGCTTGGCTTGTGCTCTGTCATCAATATCGACAACATTTTTGTGTTTGGAATATTTTACTTCATGTTTGTATTAATATGTTTGTTGAGCTAACTGCGTATGGGAATTGGATAATGTTTTCCTATGGAGGTCATGGTAAAGCAGTTTTCCCCACAAGTTCGTTAATAAAATGTGCATAGAATAGCATATCGAGACAGCATTGTGTATTCAATTGTATGAGAAACAATGTACAAATGAAAAGAACAAAAGCATAGTTTGAAAATAAGGACTGTTTGACTCCAAATTCCCATGTGCCCTTATAACTTGAAATCAAAATGACAATTTACAGAGGCCCATACATAGGAACATTCATGAGGTTTTAACTCCTCGAAGCTGTAGTGATGGAGTGGAATTCACCATCATTCCGAAATTGCTCAGTTTTATCATGTCTTTTGGTGGATGGAGACACCTTGTTATAAAATGCATCTGGTGATTGGTATTGTGCCAAGCCATCAAACTTAGCAGTAAATCTCGAAATGAGAATTCATGGTGAGGCATATGCCAGCAGATAGATTTATTTTAAATCAAGTCTGGACTCATATAGAAAATAAATTCTTGAGCTTGAGGGATGTTTAAACTGAAAAGTTGTAATGTTGATAGATACTAAAATTAACAAATATGCTTAAAGATACTGTCTTAGAATGAGGCCATGTTGACATTTATTTTTTCATGCATTCACCTAGAATTTTTTTATGATGTCCTCCACTGCAGAACATAATATTTTTCAGATTTGAAGTTTCTATTATTGTTTTCCTTGTTTAATATGTATGGCAATTGGTTTCCTTTATGGTCTGTTTTCTGCTGTGGCTCCATTTATTTTGGAGAGAGATTCTGTGTAGCATGGGAGTTGCGCGAGGACTAAGTCGAAGAACTGAAGTGCCAAGCATATCCTTCTATTTTGGTTACATATCATTCATATTCTTACACACCCTCATGTATGCTCATGTGCGCGCGCGCACACAGCCATACATACCAGATGAACAATGAAATTAGAATTATGATAGCTGAAACTTTTGGAGCAAAGGTCGTTGGTTTGAATTGAATATCTTCAATATCAAAAAACAAATTTTAATTCCACCGGACCCTGTTTGCCATCTCTCTAAAACTTCACATAGTAGTTTACCATTTGACGCAACTTTTCATATGTTCAGTTTCTCTGGTCTTCTGACTCTCAACTCCGTTCTATATTTTAATTATTTTGTTGAGAATTCTGATCCTTGATGTTCAACCCCAACTCTTCATTAGGTTTCTTCCTGCCCGCCCCAAAGTTGAATGAAAAAACTTCAATCATATTTTAGCTTGGGGTTTAACTGTAAGAGGAAATGTTCAAGCCCATGTGAGCTTCTTTGCTTTTCTTTTCTAGTGTCCCTAACTTGAAACTTTTCTTTTGTGACCTGTCAAATGATCTTACGGTTAGTGAATACAGAGCATCAGGTATATTTATGTTTCCGTCATCCCATTTAAGAAATGGTTTGTTTCTGTTATTGTGCTCAGCGTGTTTAAGTGAAGTGCTAAGATTATTTGGAGCATTAGGACATGTTTACTTTAAAAAATTATTTTCTGCTGAGTTTTGGCCTCCCCCACACTCGAATCCGGGAACCATTACACAAGTGCACACACCTGTGCGTGCGCAGGCACGCTCTTAAGTTGTGTCTGTGTGTTTGAGTGCATGCGAGAGCACACACTTAAGTTGTGTCTGTGTGTTTTAGTGCATGCATGCACGTAAGGGAACCATCTTACACTTTGTCATATGCTCAATTATCATATTTGTTCAGTAACCTTCTATGTGAATAACTTGTGCTTCAGTACAATTATACTACATTAGTTATTCTCTGTTATACAAGCAATGACTACTAAGTTCTTAAACCTTTGAAATTGAGAGTAATTGCTTTTTACATAGAATTATCGCAATATATATATTAGAATCTTTTTGGTCTCTGCAAGTAAATCTGTGAGTTCCCATTTCGAAAGTAGCTTGGTTTAAATGACTGAATAGTTGTTTGTCACAAACATAGCCTTGGGTGCAAAGGTCCGTGGTTGACCTTACGCTGCAACCTCAATGATGGAAATTCCTCTTAGTTCTTCTTATCTGATCTTCTATTGGTGCCTACATTTAATTGCAAATAGAAGCAATAAGATGCGATAGCGAAATAAGAACAAGAACTTTCTCATCAATTGGGGATTTCATTCAGAACATAAAGATATAAAATGCAGTTACTAGATTCCATATTTGCACAAATTTGATTCCATATATATATTCTCTAAAAGAAACTGCAAACAACAAGCTTTGAAATCTAAAATTATCTAAAATTTCCTTGTCAGATCTACCCTGAACAGGAGAAAAGGAAGAAGAAGAAACAATGATAACTGATTAGTGGCTATGTGTTCTTATGATCCATACGCTGCTTGGTAGAAACTGAAATGCATTTCACAAGACAGCCAATTGGCCAAGACAGAACTGCAATGGCAATGCAAGCACCCCACTGCAGTGATTAGATTCACTTAATTCCATATATACTCCAAAAGAAACAGCTAACAATTGAAAGCTTTCAAAATCATAATTATCTAAACATTCCTTGTTAAATCTACGATATGCAGGAAAAGCAAAATGAATAAGTAGAAGGATAACTGATTAGTGGCTTTGTGTCCGCTTGCAATAAACTGGAATGCACTTCACTAGACAACCAATTGGCCAAGAAAGAACTGCAATGGCAATGCAGGCACCCCACTGCTGCCAATTCAACCTCTCAGTGCTGGCAAACTTCTTCAGAAGTTCCACCATCAGCACTTGAAGAGTTATGGTAATTCCTATGATTGCTAAGAATAACTTGTTCTTATGTATCCCCTTGAATATGTTCATCTTCTCCATCTTCCGTGCATTGAACTCATTAAACACTTGGCAGAGGACAAAGGTGTTGAAGATGAGGGTATTCTTAACTTCCTCATCCACACCAAATATCGCTCTTCCCTTGAACTGTAGAGTCAGTAAGATGGTGACCTGATACAGGGCCTGAGCAAGGAGGTTCCTCCACATGATTTTGGTGATAAGTGGCTCTGATCGACCCACAGGTGGCCTTGTCATGAGATCATTCGTGGGTTGTTCAGTGGCCAAGGCTAGTGCTCCCAAGGTGTCCATTATGAGATTAACCCACAGCAGCTGGACTGCAGTCAGAGGGATTTTTCCAGAAGAAACAGCTGCAACGAAGTTGATGACAAGGGCAGCAACATTGACAGTGAGCTGAAATTGAATGAACTTCTGAATATTGTTGTAGACACACCTTCCCCACCTCAATACAGTCACCACAGAGGTGAAGTTATCATCCAATATGACAATGTCTGAGCTTTCCTTTGCCACCTCAGTCCCTTGAATTCCCATGGAGAGCCCAATATCTGCTTCCTTTAGAGCGGGGGCATCATTTGTGCCATCACCAGTGACTGCTACCACGTGACCTTTCTTCTTTAAACACTGTACCATGAGAAGCTTGTCGAATGGGGATGATCTTGCCATAACCTGGATATGATCAATCTTGGCCATCCTCTCTTCAGGTGAGTAGTTTCTGAATTGCACACCTTCTACTACAGCACCATTCTTCATTTCTTGTTCAGGAGTGAGAATCCCGCATTCAATAGCTATAGCTCTTGCTGTATGCATATTGTCACCAGTAATCATTGTAACATTCACTCCTGCATTCTTACATGATTCCACTGCTGTTTTGACTCCTATTCGGCATGGGTCCTTCAAACCCACAAGCCCCATAAAGGTCATTCCATTTTCTTCAAGCTTCGCAGACGCCTGGCTATTCTCTTCTACAACCTTTTTGTGGGCAAAAGCAATGCATCTTAGGCTTTTGGCTGCCATACTCTGAATTATGGCCCCAAATTGCACTTTTTCTTCCTCATTCAAGTCTCTTAGCTCTCCATTTCTGACATAATAATTTGAACACATGGCTAGTATCATCTCGGCAGCTCCCTTCCAGTGTGTGTGAATTGCCTTTTCACTGTTTTTCCTCATCAACACTCCACTTCTCTTTTTCTCGGAATTAAAGGTTTCTACATGTATTATTTCACATTTTCCCTTTGTTTCATTGATATCCATGCCCAAATCCATTACAGCCCAAGAAAGTATTGCTTTTTCAGTCGGACTGCCAATAATTTCAGGAACTAAGTTAGCATGAGCTTTGTTGACAATACCTGTTGTATTTAAAGCAACCCCTTCTTGTAGTAACTGATAGACCTCTGATTCTATTTCAGTATTATCCTCAATTGTTTCTTTCCCAAGACAAAACTCTGTAACCTTCATTTGGTTCAAGGTAAGAGTGCCTGTTTTGTCTGTGCAGATTGTTGTGGCTGAACCCATTGTTTCACAAGCAGAGAGCTTACGGACCATGGCGTTATCTTTCATCATTTTTTTCATAGAGTAAGCCAGAGTTAGGGTTACAGCTAGAGGGAGACCTTCTGGAATTGCCACCACGACAATGGTCACTGCTGCAGCAATAATGCTCACAACTGAATCCAGTACATCACTGACCTTTGTCTTGCTCCCATAGTATTCTTTCCGACCATTATCATCTCTAGTATTTCCTGTGAAGTACCTTATCATCATAACGGCAAGCACAAGAATGGCAACTGTCAATCCAACCTTCCCAATATAAGAAGTGAGCTTGTTGAGGCGAGCTTGCAATGGAGTTTGCTCATCCAAATCACGACTTATCGAACTCATCATCTCTCCCCATGCTGTATTCATGCCAACAGATGTGACAAGCATGAAGCCAAAGCCATCAGTCACCTTTGTACCAGAGAGCAAGAAAGGGTTTTCGCTTCCATTCACCTCAACGTGGTCGCTTTCTCCGGTCATGCTAGATTCATCCACCTTCAAAGAATACCCATGCAAGAATAACCCATCAGCAGGTATTTGGTCTCCAATCTTCAAAGACACCACATCACCCGCCACCACATCAAAAATAGATATATGATTGTGCCTCCCATCTCTCACTACTTGCACAGTTATGTCGCGGCTCTCATCAGATAACTTCTCAAATTGTTTGGATTGCTTGAAGTTGCTGATAGCAGAGACAGCAATAACTAGAACAACTGCGACAATAATGCTTCCTCCATCATACCACCCATTTTTCAGGCCATGCTGTTTGATACCGAATACCAAGGACATAATAGCACAGACCAAAAGAATGATAATGGTCAGGTCCTTGCATGCTTCGAGAACAAAGCTTAGAAAGCTTTTTGAAGGAGGCTTTTTAAACCTATTTGCACCAAAAACATCCCTTCTAAACGCAGCATCAGCCTCCCTCGTACCATCCTTCACATCAGTTTCTAGAATAGTGGCAACTTGTATAACTCCTCCCAGTCGGTTCAAAGATTCAAGGTTCTTTTCTTTTATAATATCATTGAGGGTTCTCTGATCGACATTAGTCAAAGAAACAAGTTTATTCTCATGCTGGAACGTATCATCATGAACATCAACAGCAACATAGGATAGGGAGCGCAGGATCTTGGTCTGGCTTACAAGAGCTTTCTTGGATAAAGAAACAAGAAGCCTTGTGAAATATATGGCCGTGTAAGCGATCCTCCACCTTCTCTGATTGCGTTTTGGCTCTGGTATCAGATCTTCTTGATCAAGAGTGATTTTGTCGCTACTTTTTCGAGACCTCATAGTCACGGTGATGACTAATTAGGAATGTTTGATTAAAGTAAAAACAACAGGTTGAAAAAGAGTCAA
>Ga0325410_1007536_pt1 | contig 11879 bp, 5 predicted proteins | sample PopdelMetagenome_16_FD_206182 | JGI IMG/M metagenome (GOLD analysis project Ga0325410, IMG submission 206182) | Populus deltoides microbial communities from Bellville, Georgia, United States - Xylem-PdIQD-R3 | ecosystem: Host-associated > Plants > Phyllosphere > Stem > Wood/Secondary xylem... | reverse complement strand
AGAGAGAAAAATGATATTGACATTGATTTTAACTACCAAAATAGTTGATCTTGGTATCAAATGGTTCTATTTGGTGAAAAGAGTTTTACTTATGTATTTTTGTGCCTCAAAATTGCCTAAAAAATCAGATATGAGCTCAAAAAGATTTTTTTATTTCGGGTTTATTTTATATTTTTGTGTGGTTTTTTTAAGGCTATTTACATATTTGTCAAGGTGTTCAGACTCTTTTCTAAGTGTTTTGGGTCAAGAATTGGTTGGAAAATGAGTTTTTGAAAAAAAAAATTAAACCTGTTTTTTCAGCCACTCTAGGAAATATCATTCGACATGCCATTTAACTTCTTTTTTTCCCAAAATATAATGGGGCAAACGACCACCCCATTACATTAAAAAAAATCAGAGCCTGCGCGTGGGCCTTTCTTAGACTGGCAGACCTAGCAACGCTTAACATATTTCTTGTTCTTTTTTTGTTATTTTGCTTTGTTTTTTTTTTTATAGAAAAACACATGTATTTTTTAAAACAACTTGCTAATTTATACCAAAATTAATACTCATTCTTTCTAATTTTTTGTTGTTTTTATTTAGCCCCTTATATATATATATATATATATATATCTCATGTTTTATATAATTAACATTTATTTTTAAAAATAAATTTTATTTATTTATTTTTGAAAGGTATTTATAAGAGGTGCAACATTGTGAGATATATTTTTTTTCATTTGATTTATTCAATCAATTTTATATGTATTTTATTCATGCTATCATTTAATTAAAAAAATAATTTTAATAAACAAAATTACTAAACACAATCGACTAAATGGACAGTGTGACCGCGTGACGAGGTTAAATATATTAATCCACATTCACCTCTTGGCCTTTTCATATATGTATTTAGTTATTGTTAATGATTTTTTTGTTTATTTATTGACACTAATGATTATTGATTTATTTAACTAGATGTATGTATATGTTTATTTATTTATTTATATTTGATATTTTAATGTAAAAAAATGTTGAAAAAGCAAACATGTTCAATTTGTTTTAGTAAAAAAAAATATTTGAGCAGGTAAAATAGCTAATATCCCTTTATAAAATGTTTATGGCTTCCTGTATCATTAATTTAAGAAGTCAGCTAATCATAGTTAACTTCGAACATGTAACATATTTTTTTTTATTATTTTCCTTATATTTCAGCACCGTATCAACTGCATTAATTAATCATATCATTTACTATATTGATCTGGGTTATTTTATTTATACAGTAAATTTTTTAACACATGTCATTGTGAGAACATGCCACATGTTGACAACTAATCATGATTAGTTGATATTTTTAACTAAAGAATATAAGAGCCACGAGCATATCATAATATCACAGAGACACCTCACAACCCATATTTATTTGTTTATTTTTAATAAAAATATAATAAACCGAATCAATGTAATGCATAATTATTATTTTATTAGTTCGAACTCTTAAAATAATTCCTTATCTGAAAATGACATGACATTCTTATTAGAAAGAAATATCACTTTCTAAAGATAATCAATCTCCACCAATCACTTAATTACAGACATTTATTAGCATAAAATTCCACACACACTTACAATCTCGTGATCACGTCACAAGAAACAACAAGACAAATCCACAGCACACATGGCAAAACGATCAATAGCATAGCAACAAAATATGGTCCAAGCACTCACACGGAATTCATCACGGCACCAACCCTAATTGGCAGTCTCTGTAAATACCAACCAATCCAATGTCATTTTCGAAACCTAATAATACATGCGACATGACCCATACATGATGGCATGTAATGTAACGACCCATAAAACTATGATAAACCATGCATACATGCATGCAATGTTCACATAAAAAAACACAAGCGAGGAAGAGAGAAAGAATAGCATTTGACTTACTTGCTAGAGAGAGAAAAAGAATGAAAGAAGGAAAAAATTGAATCCGATCGAATACAAATTTGACGTCCGCAAGGACACTCTCTCTCTGAAAAAACCCCCCTTTCTCTCTCTAGATTCAGCAGCAAAGAAACAAGACATACAGCAGCACTTCCTCAATAGACAGAGAAATAAAAACAACAGCAACAGAAAAAAGAACCTTAATATTAGATTTTTGAAGAGGTTGAGCGAAACAAAATAAAACCCTAGGGTCTTGTGTGCTTCTAAAACAGCTCAGTTGTGTTCCTTTTCTCTCTCTCTCTTTCAGCCTGTAGTTTCATTGAAAGAGAAATCTTGTTGAGAGACTATCAGCCTCACTACTGTTTGAGAATTGTATTGTGGTAAGTTGTTTTTAAGTTTTTTAGCTCACAAACTTTTTCAACTTTTATCATTTCCTTAAAAAACCCATTTTCCCTTTATATCCCTTTAGTTTGTTGAAGCTTGATCAAGGTTGTTTTAGCTGTGTTCTAAACCTTGCTAGTTACTGTTTTTAGTTTATACTGGTTTCTTTTGAAAGTTACAGTTACAATCTTGAATTCTTTCTGGATTGTGAGATTTGAATTTGAGCCTTTGGATGCTGTGAAAAAGGTTGGTTTTTTTGATAAATATTCTTTTGTGAGTGTTTGAGTTGGGTGACATGGTTCTTCTTGGCTAAGTTGTTGTGATTTTGATATGGTTTTTGTTATGAGTTTCTTTTAAAGCTGTATTTAGTAGTGAAAATTGGTATCTTTGGTTTTTGAAATATTTAGCTTTGTACATACTATCCTGATTCAAATAGATCTGAAACTCCTCATGACATACAGAGATTCATGCGAGAACCATTTAAAGATTGCTGTTCGTGTCAAGATACCGTGGCTGTAGAATGTTCAGAATTGAAGATTCTTCTTTGCTTTTGGTTTTTTTTGGCGTGTGCCTCGTGTTTCATAGAACGCAGCACCATTTGCTCAGGCACAAAACCTATTTGGTGCGCAGTAAGGATTTTGAGGTCTGCAGGATTTGGGTGTGTACTTGAAGTGGTGACCGAGTCCAGTTGTCTAAGTGCTTTATCTTGCTCTGTTATGTAATTTTAGGCTATTCAATTTATGTTGTTTTAGATAGTTTTATACTTCAAAGAGTTTTTTTGATTGTGATTCTTGATAAGATGTTACCCTCGGGGCCGCCTACTCCAATTGGTGGTGCCCAGTCTGTCTCTCCTTCACTTTTGAGATCGAATTCGGGGATGCTGGGAGCTCAAGGTGGCCCTTTGGGTTCTCAAACAGCATTCCCGTCTCTAGTGTCCCCCCGTACTCAGTTTAATAACATGAGCATGCTTGGAAATGTGCCCAACATGCCCTCCCTGCTGAACCAGTCTTTTGGTAATGGAGGTCCAAATCCTGGACTTCCTGGCCCTGGGAGCAGTCAGCGCGGAAATATTGATTCTGGGGCAGAGTCCGATCCACTTTCAAATGGTGGTAATGGAATGGGTTTCAATGCTCCTTCATCGTCATTTGTACCATCAAATATGGTTAACCCTGGTCCTTCTTGTCAAGTTCAGGGACATCAGTTTTCAAACCCTTCTGGCAACCAGTTGTTGCCAGATCAACAGCAGTCCCAACAACTTGAAGCACAAAATTTCCAGCATGGTCAGCAATCAATGCAACAGTTCTCTGGCGCTCATAACACTCAGCAGGTGCAGCAGCAGCAGCAGTTTCAATCAATACGAGGAGGGTTGGCTGGTGTTGGACCTGTTAAGTTGGAGCCACATGTGACTAATGATCAACATGGAGCACGGCAACTGCAACAACCTCAGCCACTGAGAAATATGGGTCCAGTTAAGTTGGAGCAACAGCAAATTCAGACGATGAGAAGTTTGCCAACTGTGAAGTTGGAACCTCAACATTCAGATCAATCTTTGTTTTTACATCAACAGCAACAACATCAGCAGCAGCAGCAGCAGCAGCAGCAGCAGCAACAGCAGCAGCAGCAGCAGCAACAGCATCATCATCATCATCATCAGCAACAGCAGCAGCAGCAGCAGTTCCTTCACATGTCAAGGCAGTCTTCTCAGCAGGCTGTTGCACAACTAAATCTTTTGCATCAGCAAAGGCTGCTGCAGCAACAGCAACTTTTGAAGGCAATGCCACAGCAACGGCCTCAATTACCACAACAATTTCAACAACAGAATATACCTTTGAGGTCTCCTGTAAAACCAGTGTATGAACCTGGGATGTGTGCCCGTCGTCTCACAAATTACATGCATCAACAGCAGCGCAGACCTGAAGTAAGATTTCCTTGTGAAGATTTTGTTAACTGTTTCCTTTTGGCTGCTTTGATTCGTAATAGCTCCTACTTTCCTTTTAGGACAATAACATTGAATTCTGGAGGAAATTTGTTGCTGAGTTCTTTGCTCCCCATGCAAAAAAGAAGTGGTGTGTTTCTATGTACGGAAGTGGCCGGCAAACAACTGGTGTTTTCCCTCAGGTCTGCTGCTAGAGAAAACTCGGTGATTTTAAAAAAGTATTATTGTGCTGTAGATTCAATCAAGCACTTTTATAATGGTGTCTTAGGTGAAAGTAGACAAGTTAGGAATATCATTTCAAAGATATATGCATATTCATGGTATCTTCTAAATGTTCTCTTTGGATGCTCTGTTTCAAATCCAGAGAACAAAAAGATGCTCCCATGATACACATGCTAGAAAAGTTAATTATAAGGGTTCGGTAGAACTGCTTTTTTAATTTTTTGTAGAGCCAATTATGAATGCAAATTGTAACAATTTGTGCTAGTATTGCAGGATGTATGGCATTGTGAGATTTGCAATCGCAAGCCAGGCCGTGGTTTTGGTATGTTGTTAGATCTTCAAAATCTTTGTTGTTCTTTGCACGTTGTTTCTGGTCACAGATGATACTGACCTTGGTGCTAGTTTGAATTGGTTTGTCTCTTTGTTTTGCTGCTGCCTCATGGATCATGTTATATCTGATTTTGGTATTCTGTACTGTCAGAGGCAACTGTTGAGGTTCTTCCTAGGCTTTTCAAAATCAAATATGAAAGTGGCACTTTGGAAGAACTTCTTTATGTTGATATGCCACGTGAATATCAAAACTCATCTGGTCAAATTGTCCTGGATTATGCAAAAGCAATACAAGAGAGTGTTTTTGAGCAACTTCGCGTTGTTCGTGATGGTCAGCTGCGGATAGTCTTCTCCCCAGACTTGAAGGTTACACATTAAGAGAAATTCCCTTTTGCTTTTGTAAGCTTCTAAATTCTTCAGGGAGTGTTAGCTGATTTTTTCTGTGTCCTGTTCATCCATTATTTTGCCAGATATGCTCTTGGGAGTTTTGTGCTAGGCGCCATGAAGAGCTAATACCTCGAAGATTGTTGATACCACAGGTTAGCTGTGCTTCACTTAATTAGGCGAGAAGTTCTTTGTTACTTTTATTTCCTGTTGGAAACTATTATTAACACACTATGCTGGCTGATTGACACTATGATATGTTCAACACTAGGTAACATGTGCTTTTTTGTTATAAGTTATTCATTCTGATGATGGGTTAAGTAGGTTCGGAATTATCATCTTGAAATCCATGCATATTACTATCTGTATTACAGGAGATTGTTGCTCTTTCTATGACTATCTGATATTACATCACTGTTTGTTTATAAATTTATGAGATTGTGATCTTAAGAGCTAAACCATGTCTGAACTTGTGTAATTGTACTATTTTCTCCTCACCTGTCTCAACTTCTCTCTCTCTATTGTAATAAATCTTTTTCAAACAACATGCTTGATGCATGAGAAATAACATCGATTAGAGCAATCATTTTTAGCTGTGTTTTTTTTCCCTTACATATTATGCATCTTCTGGGTACTGATGTTTGTTTAACCCACAGCAGTTGGAAGATTTGTGCTTCCATTGAGTAGGTCGGTGGATCAGGATCATATAAAAGAATTAAATTGAGGCTTGATATTGGTGAATGTTTGATATTTTGACTTGTTTGATTGTATATTTGTAGATTTTGTATGGACTTGCTGTTAGCAAAGTCTGGTTCGTGGCCCTGTTCATATCCTTAGAAGGGCTAAAGAACCTTAAATATCCAGTTTGTAACAAACAAACATTGATGTTAAGTAATGCTTAGTGGAAGCATTTTGTTTGTTCTGCTTATTATGTTCTGCTATTTTCTACGTGGTTTACAGCCCTGTTGATTTTTGTGAAATAACCGAAGTACCGTTAACATCCAGTTCATTACCATACTGATGTTCAGTTCATCACTGAAGAAACCTCTATGTTAAGTGATTAATGATAAGGATTAAGGTTTTTGCTGTGTGATATGGTATCTAGGAGCTAGAACATAATTCCTGCAAACAACTGCAACTCAAGTGTTCAGTGTTTTTCTTTATATTTGTAGGTAAGTCAGCTTGGTGCTGCAGCTCAAAAGTACCAGGCTGCTACTCAAAATGCATCATCCAATTTATCTGTCCCGGAGTTGCAAAATAATTGTAACTTGTAAGTAGTCTCGCAACATTATGTTTGTTTTGACCAACCATGAGCTTTTGGTTGAGCATGCACTTTATGTTTATATACCTTTTGTGGGTACTAGGATCTGTTTGCAGTATTAATTACGGCGAAGTTGTTGCAAATATTTGAGTACCATTGCTGTCAATCAAGATCAATGTTTTGGAATATTTCCTATATATGTGCATGACAATCTTTCATTCATTTGTCAAGTTGAATTTATGTTGTGTGAACATGCTTCTGAATGTAAATGTAACTAATACTTGGTTATTATGTATCATCTTTGCTTAGCATGTCCATGAGGGAGATGAGATTACACTGTCAGTTGCTCCATTTCAACACAGTTTTTCTATTCTTCATTGGATAATTTAAGAGATGAACGTCTGAGGAATATTTTTTGTTGAGACTGGAGCAAGTTTTTTTTACTTAGATTTAGGGCACATCAGGAATGCAATTTACATTTCCACAAAGTGAGAGAGTCACACACCCTCCAATGCATCCCTTATGGTTGGCCCTGTGTTTTATAGGGTAGTTTGTTTGACTTATTGTCTCAACAACTGTAGAAATTTGCATTTTTACAAGTTCTTTATCCTTGTATTATATGAACTGTTCTACATGAACGCAATGAGAAATTTGTCATTTTTGTAATACATGTATGGTGCTGTCCATGCCTTCTATCTATTATTGATGAGTTATCTTTTTTTAGGTTTGTTGCATCCGCTCGACAACTGGCAAAAGCCTTGGAAGTGCCATTAGTAAATGATCTGGGATATACAAAGAGATATGTGCGGTGCCTTCAGGTGACATTCCAACTCCTATTAGAGTCATTGTGGTTTGTGAATGTCCTTGTTGTTTGCTAAGGGCTAAAAGTTACTGGTAGCGCACATTTTCTACATTTAGTAGTGTGACTGGATGCATGTCTCGGACTCTGAGCTCACTACAAATGTTGGTGATGAGATCCTTTGGGTTTGAAATATTAGTGCCTTCAATTTCAGCTTTACAAGTTCAAGTTCATATGCACTTTGTTTTTCTGGAGAAAGCGATCATACTTTTCTTCATTCTTATTTGCAGTTAAGATCTGAATTGTTTTCTGGTATTCAATGCATGTGCTCTCCAATGTTGTCCTTTTGCTCATTGCAGTTAATTTGTTCAAAGTCATTCCTAGAAAAATTGTCTTCTCGACTACATCTTTCAGGATATGTTCATGTGTCTGTTAGGTTTGGCATGATTTTGTTTGAGGACCTGTAACATAATGAATATGGATGGCTCAATTTCATACAAGATTTGGCAGTTGCTTTGCTTTTACGGCAACTTCCATTATGCTTGCTCTCTTCTAGCAAATACAATGGTTTAAGAGCTGATGTTGAACTAGAATATCATGATTTCTGTATGCTTCTAGCCTCCATTCAAGTATATACTCTTTTTTACCCTGTTGCTCGTCGTACCCCCTCATCCTTTATCTTTTATAGAGTAATCAACATTTGTATAATATATTGTGGCATTGATTTGCCCCTGTAATTGTAAATTCCATTTCTACCATGGTGTTTGAAATTGTGACTTGGAAATATCTTAAGGTCTGAACTGCTGGTTTTATTGCTATAAGCTGTATAGTCGTTTAAACTCACATTGAAACTCTTGCAATGATACGGGTTTGTAGATTTTTTTGATATCTAATGAATGCTGTTTGAAGTCAGACTGCCTCTGCCTGCTTATCCTATCCTTTTAACAAGTCTGTCACAAACAGCTGAAAATGATCTTAATTATTTTGTTAACATCATTTGCATATTATTCCTTGAAGTCTGGATATGGCATCTGAAAAGATTTATATCCGTAAAAATGTCAAGTGAAAAATGGTGATTTTCAAGGACGTTTCATGAGTTTTTGCTTAAGTTATATGCAGTCTGATTGAATTTTTTTTCTCTCATAATAATTTGTTCATTATCATTGCAGATATCAGAAGTGGTAAATAGTATGAAAGACTTGATTGATTATAGTCGAGAAACAAGAACTGGACCAATGGGTAAGTTTGACGGGTTCTTGATTGGGCTATTATTTTAACTTTCTTGTTTGTAATTTTCTGATGTGGTCCTAATGAAATGATCCCTGAAAAAGTTCATGCTGATCGTGACGTGGCAGTGATGATCATGCATATCACCAACATACCTTGTTGTCCTTTGTTGTCAATCTGGGCTCAATTATCTATTTATTTTTTTTGTTTTCAGAGAGTTTGTCCAAGTTCCCTCGGAGGACAGGTGCTTCAATTGGGTTCCATAGTCAAGCTCAACAGCCTGAGGAACAGCAACAACAACAGCAAACAATAACTGCGAACTCAAATAGTGATCAAAGTTCTGCCCAAGCCACAATGCAAATTGCTGCTAGCAATGGTATGGCTAGTGTAAATAACTCACTCAACACAGCATCTACAACTACCTATGCCAGCGCTATTGTTGGGCTTGTCCACCAAAATTCTATGAATTCAAGACAACAAAATTCTATCAATAATGCAAGCAGTCCCTATGGAGGAAACTCTGTTCAGATTCCATCTCCTGGTTCCTCCAGTACGATTCCACAAGCACAACCTAACCCTTCTCCTTTCCAGTCGCCAACACCGTCCTCGTCTAATAATCCTCCACAAGCATCTCATAGTGCCTTGACAGCTGTGAATCACATTAGTTCCACAAATTCACCAGCAAATATTCCGTTGCAACAGCCAACTCTTTCTGGCGAGGCTGACCATGGTGATTCTCAAAGCTCTGTCCAAAAAATCATACATGAAATGATGTTAACCAGTCAACTTAATGGAACTGGTGGCATGGTTGGGGTTGGTTCGTTGGGAAATGAAGTGAAAAATGTCAATGGAATTTTGCCAACAGGTAATAATACGGTTCTTAATGGTGGAAATGGCCTGGTGGGAAATGGGGCAGTCAATAGTTCTGGAATAGGGGGTGCTGGATATGGGACTATGGGTGGACTTGCGCAGTCTGTAATGGTCAATGGGATCAGAGCTGCAATGGGTAATAACTCAATGATGAATGGTCGGATGGGCATGCCATCGATGGTACGAGACCAGAGCATGAATCATCAACAGGATTTGGGGAACCAACTGCTTAGTGGGCTAGGAGCAGTTAATGGGTTTAGTAATCTCCAGTTTGATTGGAAACCATCCCCTTGAAGGTTCTGTTAATTATATTGATGTCTCAGCAGCTGCTTCTGCGGTACAAGTGTGGGCAGAATTTCATAAAAGCCTTGTGAAGATGGCATTGCATTACACCAAGGAATAGCTTGAGGGCGTGCTTCCCACTTTGTACTAATTTTCGAGGAAAAGTAAACATATAGCATAGTGTTTTATCAAAGAAATATTAAATCCTCCTTGAGTTGCCTCATTTACTTCTAATTGTTTTCCTAATTATGATTCAATGCAGCCTCTTTTCTAACTAACAGTCTTGGAATGGGAATTCAGGGAGGGATAGCTGTCTGGTTGAGAGCCCTTTCCACGTGTAGTTCCTGCTCATTTTCAAGTCATCATTCATGAAAATACATCCGAGTGTTGATGGATTTGCTCATCAGTTCCATTTTTAGGGTTATCTCAGAGCCCACATGTATTTTATTGCGTTGTATTCTTTTCAGTTTCCTCGTACTGCTGCCTATAGATTCGGCGTCATTGAATTTTGTTGACCTGGTGGTTAAGCTCAAGAATGGTGAGGCTCGATAAGTGATTCCCTGATTTGAAACACTAGGCTGAAATTAAGTGGTGAGGTAGGGAGGCTAGTGAAGTGTTAAATCTTGTCTGTCTTTAGATCTTGCCAACTGGCAGCTAATTTTTCTATTATTGCTCAGCATTGATTAATCAAATTATTATAACGGTGACATCTCACTTAAAACTTGAAAGCACGATTAGGAGCTGTGGCAAATCAGAGAAGAACATGGTCTAATCTTTCGATGAATGGAGATGCATGTGATTTCCAAATTTAAAAAGAGCCTTTCAAGGCGCTGCATGATGATAGGCTTAAATGGATTTCTGTGCATTTACAAAAGGAGGAAAGACAGTTCATAAGCTGAAGAAATAGTGATGCTCATTGCGTTATCAATTGGAACAAGAACTGAATTCGTAGTGACATTTACATTATGCAAGAAAGTTTTGATGGCTATTCCCTTATAGCTCCATCATGGCTCTACAGAATTTATTGTTTTCAAACATCAATATACTTCTCTATGGAGCTAGACAGGGTGGTCTTTGGCACTGCTCCAATTACACTTTCTTTCTTCTCTCCTTTCTTGAAAAACAGCACGGTTGGTATGCTTCTTATTCCGTACTTTGTGGCAATGCTAGGGCAGTCATCGGTGTTTACTTTGTAACAAGCTATCTTTCCTGCATATTCTTGTGCCAAATCCTCGATTACTGGTGCTATCATTTTACAAGGTCCGCACCATGGTGCCCAAAACTCCACCAGAACAGGGGTGTCACCTCCAATCACAGCATCCCAGCTTGCATCTGTCGCTACTTGAACTGCACTTTTCAAGCATTTGCATGTATCAGATTTCAGGAATACTCATCCTCAAGGAAAAAAGGGAAGAAAGCTGATGAATTTGTTGAAGATTTTATCCTTCCATTTAATAGTCTCCTGCGATTAAATAAGGAGATATATGGAGAGGAAAATATCAGGGGCTATGTAATTTTAACTCAATTTAATTTCGTTACTTCCTTCAAGAAGTACGTAGCCTATGCCCACTGACTAAGAAGGGATTAGTAACTATATACTTCCATTCCTTGCATGATGTTCTAGTAAACAAGAGACGCATAAAAAGCTGCCAAGGTAGAATTTGGCAAACCTGCACCTACAGCTTCACGAGCTTGGCAGACAATGCGGGATTCTCGGCATCTGCTTCTCAATGAGGGAGGAAAGGACGAAGAAGGTGAAGATAATAACAAACTGGATGTGTTCAGTCCCTTAGATGTTGGCAATTGAAGCTTTTCCACAGGAGCAAATGGATAACAAACACCAGCTCTGGTGGTGCTCACCGAACTAACTTGGAAACAATTCTTCATAGCCATTCCCTCTCTCTCTCTCTCTCTCTGGAGTGATGATATATCTTTTTACAGGTTATGGAGTTTGGAAAGAATCATGAAAAGGAGGTTGTGGCTTTGGTCTCTCGGACGAGAGTTTTACAAGATCTTTATTTTATTTTTTATTTTTATTTTTTCTTTTTAATCCTTTAAATTGCTTATCTCTAACTTTTCAGCGGGGATATGCTCTCAAAATCGTAAGGTGGTAAAGGGTTTGGTTTTTCATGTGGACGACATTTTATGAAGTGAGCTCACAAAGAAAAATCTAAAAGATCCAATTATGAGAAATATTTTTCCATCCTTCCTCATCAGTTGCGACTAACAATCCAATAGGAAGCTGAGGATCATTGTTTGTAATA
>Ga0325410_1007535_pt1 | contig 11879 bp, 7 predicted proteins | sample PopdelMetagenome_16_FD_206182 | JGI IMG/M metagenome (GOLD analysis project Ga0325410, IMG submission 206182) | Populus deltoides microbial communities from Bellville, Georgia, United States - Xylem-PdIQD-R3 | ecosystem: Host-associated > Plants > Phyllosphere > Stem > Wood/Secondary xylem... | reverse complement strand
TTTTATGTGCTTCCAGGATGCAGTAGCACTAGTGCAAGATATAACAGATGCTGAAGCAGCTTCAAGAAAACTAATACAAGAAGCTTATGCACGTGGGAGCACTGACAACATTACCTGCGTTGTCGTCCGATTTGATTGGTCACCTGTGTCGTCGCCCGATTTGTCATCGTCATCCGATTTGAGAACTCATGAGCTGGCACATCAAGATCCAAAGTTATCACAGTGATGACAACCTTATATTTATACCCATGATCAAATAGTTTAGCCCGTCTTTGTTTATTTTGTTGATTTAATAGCCATTAAGTAGCATCGTAGACAGAAAGAAAAAAGTTTCTACCAGCGCATTTTTTAGCCATTCGTTTGGATAGAGATTAGCCGAACACTGTTACAGGCTAGCGGCTGAATTTTCTAGTTGATTATCTTTATTGATGTATTAGTACACGTCTGGCTCTGTTGTGGGTTTCTTGCTGTAAGCTACCTTAACGTCAGAAAATAACCTTGTCAGGGAGTTCTTAATTATTCCAAGAGGACTTCGCGCTTAGCAGGGCCGAATGCAATATAGTGACGGGGGCTATTCTAGCATCTTTTTTATAATTGGGTATTTTTTTAAAGCTGAATCAATACTCTAGAAAATTATTTCAATCGTATGAAACAGCTGGCCAATTAATTACCAAAATAGCCATGAAATTAGCAAAATAAAACTACAAACACAGTTTCTCACGAAATTATGAAACGTATACAAAAAGAAATTGAGAAAAGAGACAAGGAAAAGGAGCAGAGGTCAAGTCATCCATGAAATTTGTTGACACGCCTTAAGAACTGAATCCTACTTGGTGACCTCTGCTTCTTTTACTTCAAATGCAACAATCCAAAAACACAAAACTCCTTCGTCGGGGAGTTTGTACGAAAAATGAGTGTTCAAAAGACAAATTTTATTAACACCAGCTTTTCAGGTGGAGAATGAAAGCCCGGATAATTCAATGGTGAACATGGTTGGTTAATCCGGTCATGGTGACTGTAGAAAACAATGCACAGCATTCAGCAGTAGTGAAGCAACAAATACCTACACTTGAATTCCTGCTAACAGATGAGCTAAGGGGTAGATGGTGATGCTTTTGGGCACAGAATCATAAAGCTAGTCTAAATGTGCGCGGGGCAAATGCTCGCATCTGAATGTGCAGTCTTTTCTATGACAGTCATTCTCATTAAGATGGCCAACTGATTACAACTAATTAACGGACTAATAAGCACTTGATTCCCACACTGCTTCTTACCACTGATTCTGCTCCTTTCACTTTACCAATATGTTATCAGTAACAATACCCCTTTATAATGGCATATTTGAAATTTAGTAATGCAAAAATAGGAGCTTGACACAAGACAACCTTCAAATGATTAAAAGTCTCTTAAGATTTCTGGTCCAACTTCAATTTTCCTTCTTTAGCAAATATATCAGAGGTTTGCTTATAATTCCAAGTCCTTTAAAGAATTTACAATAGTATCCTTCCAACCCTAGAAACCCTCTCAATTCTTTGACTGATTGTGGAAATTGACTATTTTCTAATAGCCTCTGTCTTCTTAGGATCAGTAACAATACCATTTGATGAGATGGTGTGACCTAAATCTTCCACATGTTGTTCACAAAACAAACATCTTGACCTCTTAAGGGACTCTAGAACATTTTGGAGTGGTTTATTGGGATCTCACTATCTCGGCTTTACAGATCAAGTAATGCTGGTGTACACTTTTGGCATGGTATTAGTCACTTATCAATTCCAAGTTCTTCATGGATATCTCTTGTCAGGCTAAATTGTAGAGCATTATGCCATGAGAATAGGGTGCCAGTAACTGGAGGTTTTCTTCGTAGATCCTGCAATACATCGAAATCGCTTTAAGAAGGAATAATAATAATACAACGAAAGAAGATGTGCGGTTGGGGAAAGGAATGCTTATGTCTGCAACCACAAATCTCCTACAAAACCAGTATATTCCGCAAAAAGGAAAAGCAATATGCCTTGGTACAGTAACTAGAGAGTGTCTTTTGCGGTGAAGTACAATAAAGAGAAAACAGCCCAACAAAATTTCCTTCACTACATGTGCGAAAACAAAATTTTGTACTAGTATAATCCAGCGAATAATACCTTGAAAGTGGCATCTGGAAACTTTGAATAGGACGCCTGTGAAAGAATTTGATCACATTGGCAAAACACCAAAAATATTTCCTGCTCCTGCTGCCTTTGCTGATTGCCACAACCCTTTCTTGGTTGCATACTATCCCCTGGAAAGAGGGATTGATACTTTGATACAGTGGCTCAAAATTAAAGATTTTACATATTTGGTTCCCTTAAAGAGAATAATGTTATAAATTTATAAAGTGTAATATTCTAGACATAAATGGTTCTATGGTGTAGTGGTTAGCACTCTGGACTTTGAATCCAGCGACCTGGGTTCGACTCCCGGTAGGACCTTTACTTTTGTATTTTCGGTTTTTGCCAACCTTTTTTCCTTCTAAACGGCACCGCACTCAGACACAAACATCTAGTCGGAGTAAAAGGCCCTGCCAGCCCTATCTCAATGGAGTGACGGTCCGCTGCTTTTGCTGTATGTATTTATTTATGGGTACGATAGAAGTTGATTTTTAAAGTATTATTTTATTTAAAAATATATTTAAATAATTTGTTTTTTGTTTTTTAAAATTAATTTTTGATATTAACACATCAAAATAATATAAAAAATAATTTTTTTAAAATTAAAATTTAATAAAAAAGCAGTTCAACGGCAACCACATAAAAATGCAGATGCTGTAGCTTGACTAGTGCTTTTCTTTTGTGTCGTGGAGCCACCACATACCACGTTCCTTCTCATGATGCTCAATCCCCAAAAGCAACCTTCCTTTATCATCATTATTTTATTTTTGAAGAAATCTTTCCTTTATTCGTTGTATATAACAATCTTACGAAAAAGAACGAGGGAAGATCATTCAGGAGACCTTCCCTTTCGAGTAGGTCCACCCAATCTCCTTCCGGGGCTAGATCATAGAGCCCACCTTTAACAACTTGGATCGAAACTAAACCTAACAGTGAACCCCACTACCCAAAAGAGGGACCACCTTTATCAAGCCCACCCATGGACGAGCCCTCTAAACACTAGCCCAAGCCCAACGACAGCTCTCTGACCTGAAATCAATGAAAATCATATGCGCCACCTTGGTGACAGTTAAAATACTGTTTTGCTCCCGCGAAAAGGAAGTTCCAGGTATTTGTTTATTGCAGTGAAGAACTGGAAAGGCGATAGAAGCTAGTGGGGCTCTCCTTAATATGGCCATCTCTCTCACACTCAAGTCACTTTTCCTATATTCTCATCTCTTTTCCTATCATCTTTTCATTTCCCAAAACATTTCTGACTCTCCAACTCCTTGGAGAAGAAGCTCCAGTTCATCATTTCACTTTCTTACTCTATAGACACAATCAGGGATGGTGAAGGAAAGTGAGTACTATGATGTTCTTGGTGTCAGCCCATCTGCTTCAGAGGAGGAGATTCGCAAAGCTTATTATCTTAAGGTTTGATCACTTAGAGAGGACCTATATTGTTTGACGCTGTGTTACCGACTGTACAGTTAGCAGGGTTATATGGCTACTAGTGATGCCTGAAATACAAAATCTAGTGTTTTAGTTTTGCCTTCTCTGTGGTGAATTTGAGTTAAGAAACATATCCAGGTTGCTTTTACTTAGACTGGTAAAGAGTGAATTATAAGCTAAATTGAGTTTAAAAAGTAACGAAAATTTTGATTTCTTTTTAATGGAACCTGGTGCCTTTCAAAAAGTAAAAAATGCTGAGCTTCTTTGCGTCCAAATTTTTTTTCCTCAGGATTTTATATTGTAACTCTGTAAGAGTTTTTGTTCTTTTCACCATGGCTAACTATAAGAGAGAGAGATATTATATTTTACAGGCCAGGCAAGTTCATCCAGACAAAAATCCAGATGATCCACAGGCTGCTGAGAGATTTCAGGCAAGTCTACCCGGTTATGATGGTTATTTATCCCTTCAGCACAGACATAGACCACATCTTTTTCCTTATCAAATGTCCGATTCGTTTCTTAAAATAATTAGGCAAGTGCAAGGAAAATGCAATTAGGGATGAGGGTGTCAGGAGTCATCTTTCTATTGCTATATCCATTATTATATTGGTAGTGTGTTTCTCGTGTACACCTAGTAAATGTGGAGTGTCTAATATTCCAGAACACAATTTCACATAACAAGCATAGAGAATCTAGTCACAAATTATTGATTGGAAACTACAAAGGGTTTAAACCATTTTAACTTTGGCAGGTTTTAGGTGAAGCTTATCAAGTTCTGAGTGATCCAGTGCAAAGAGACGCATATGATCGAAATGGAAAGTATTGCATATCAAGGTTTTTTTTTTTTCCTTTTGTAATTTGCTCTAATCCTGTTTAAAGATGATTCTAGTCCCTGAGGTTTGCTTGAAAATATACACCATAGATGTCTTGGCTTGAAAAATGCAGAATGATCAACTGAGACAGTTTTCTGGTCAGTACTATATATTACTCACTGTAGCAAAACCCTCTTCAAATAATGGCTCGTTCATTTTTCACTGAATACTTTTTAGCGAGTGCAGTTTGATCATCAATTTGGGCATGTAAATATCTATTTTTACTTGCATAATGGATTTGATGCGTCATTAAGATGTAGATTTCCATTTGAATATAGCTGTCTTCGTCTTCCCAGTATGGTATCTTCTCCTTCAAATAATTTGATATCCTATTTCTCAGGGAAACCATGCTTGACCCCACTGCTGTATTCGCTCTTCTGTTTGGGAGTGAACTATTTGAGGACTACGTAGGACATCTGTCGGTGACATCAATGGCTTCTTCTGAATTAGCTAGTGAAAGTGGGAATCCTGATAAAGTACATGAGAAATTGAAGGTATGGAATTTCACCGAGTTCATGAAGTCTTGTGCTTAAGATGTAAGCAGTCCTGTAAGTACATTTAAACTCAATTATGCAATAGCAGGTAATATCATCACACTCATATAGAGCTTACACTGTAGTATTTCACTCCACCAAGGAAACTCCAGTTGGTTTGGCCGTTCCCATTGTATTTTCCTCTGTAATTTCACGAATAGCAGAGTACCATGTATTTTGACTTCGACGTCTACCTGTGTTTTTTACCCTTATCCTACTAAATGTTTCAGCTTTGAAGTTCTGCAAAAGTAGCGGTGGCTTAGAATTTCTGTCCCTGTTATCACACATGCTGGAAGTATGCAGTGTGTAGCTTGTTCTAACATGTCTATCCCTACATAACCCTATTCTGTTTTTTTCGTTTCTGTTTTTGATAAGCTATGATGTATTGATTATTTAGACTAACCTGCACCTTTTGTTTCCGGTTTGTGATTATTCATTGAAGGCTGTCCAAAAAGAAAGAGAAGAAAAGCTAGCAAGATTTCTGAAAGATTTTCTTAACCAATATGCTCAAGGTGACAGAGTTGGATTCTTAAGGCGTGCAGAATCAGAAGCCAAGAGGCTTTCTGATGCAGGTAAATTAAACTGAACTCTCCCATCCTTCCTGTTCTTGATACATCTGCAATTTGATTGTTTTCTATGGTTAGAAAACTCCGCAGCGTAGCTTAATATTTCGTTTGACTGAAAGATACAGCTTTTGGAGTGGATATATTACATACTATTGGCTACATATATTCAAGACAAGCAGCACAAGAGCTCGGGAAGAAAGCAATTTATCTTGGGGTGCCATTTTTGGCAGAGTGGGTTCGCAATAAAGGACATTTCTGGAAGTCACAGATTACAGCAGCAAAAGGTATGAGACATCAGCACCCCATACCCACATCTCTGCCTCCAGTAATAGCATTGTTTGTGGGTGTCTGTGTACAAGTAAGCTTACCTAACTAAATATGGAAAGCAAATCCAGGTGCCTTCCAGTTACTACAGCTTCAAGAAGATATGCGCCGCCAATTTAAAATGGATGGAAGCGGCCCTGGAAATGATGTTGAATCACATTTACTTTCAAACAAAGACACATTGATGAACTCGTTATGGAAACTGAATGTAGTGGACATTGAAATTACCGTGATACATGTGTGCCAAATGGTGAGGCTCTCCATTTCAACTCAAGAAAACCTTGGTTATCTTCTCTGTTTCACAAGTAGGAGTTATTCACGAACTATTTCTTTTTATATTCTAACTCTTGTTTAACCTTCCATTTCAGGGTAGAATTTAGGAAATCTAGTTTATTTTGAGTTGTTTAAGTTTTTGTTGGAGAAAAACAGAGATGAATTGGGAATGCATTTCCTCCCTAGTAGCTACCTTTTTTTTCAACTGCTTGAAAAAAAAAGGTCTTCCATAATATTCTTCTCGTATTTTTTTTTTTGCAGGTCCTAAAAGAAAATAATGTTAGAAAAGAAGAGCTTAAAGCCCGTGCTCTGGCATTGAAAAATCTTGGGAGGATCTTTCAGGTGGATTATTTATCATAATCACTACACAATATTGTCTTTGTAATTCCATGAACATTATTTCGAAAAAATTGATAATTTTGGACTTGATTTTGCTTTATAAAAAATATTCAGCAGGAAAGGCAATCAAGAAATGGTGCAACATCAAAGGGAAAAAGTTCTGTTGAAACTGATGACGATGATGATGATAGCAGTAGTGAAGAAGATTCACCAAGGGCATTATCCTATCGAACTCCTCTACTTACTCAGGCATGTTGTAATACCATTTAGAGCTAATACATCAGTTGCATTCGTGTTTCGACTGCATCTTCTTTTCTCTTCTTAGCTCTAAATTTATGCCCGATGAGAGCATAATTCTTATGACCTGCATTCCAGGAAAATCATTCTGAATTTAATAGTAAATTGATTCCAGGAGAAAAATGTCATTAGTGTAATCTTTTGCTTTGGCAGGGTATTGGCAGACTATTCAGATGCCTGTGCAATCCAGCATTTGATGTGGATGATGAAGAGATCGTGTACAAAAGCAAATGATGCCCAAGAATGTATATGCCAAAGGCTGACTCTGAGGCTGTAACACAGTGTTTTCCTCCTTCTAATCATAGATTGGGACAAGCTATATTTATATTTTATGTTGTGTGCGTATTTGTTTAAAGAGAGAACAAATCACATTGATCGTAATCTCTCATATAGAACTGACTATCCATTTGACTGGAACAATATTTGTCAAGTAGAGGTTGTTTTCTGATAGAATAGGAAGGGCACTTTTCAGAAATGCACTGAGCACTTTTTCCTAGTTCAAGCCGTCTTCGAATGATGAGTCCAACAATGCTGCGAGGTGGGGCATTTTATGTGCTTTGCATTCATCGCACTAGCAGCCATCAGAAAAGGAAAAGATGAGGTGACATGGCTCCAATTGTCCTCCTAGCGACAGGTAAACGACAAGAGAAATAACTTGGGTTTCTTGATTGATTTTCCCCCAGTCGTTTTGAGAGCGAAATGAAGCAATACCTACAATAACTCGCTGGCATTAGGAGGCAGTTCCAAAAGCTGAACATGACAGTTTGGGCTGGAAGGTTCTTGATTTGGGTCGAAGCAGGTCTAATGAAACGCAGGAAGCACCACCACCAGCAAGAAAAAACCTAAATGCCGAATGGCTTCCGAGCCACTTAAACATCCTCAAACGCTAATAAAAAGAGAATACATAGGATGATCAGTCAAATTCTTGTACTTTTTATTTGTGACCTTTTACGGAGTTTTCACGTGACAATATTTTCTGCTAAAAAGTCTGAAGTACATTACATATTCGAGGAAGCGTATACAACCTCTAAAATTCTCAAGAAAGCGTGCCCCTTGGTAGATCATATTAAGCACTTAGGCATATAGCCAATGATTTTGATTGATTATCACATGAAGGTAGGTTTATAATTGTCATAATAAATCATAAGCAACCAATACACACATTTGACCAATAAACTTGGAGCCAACATACCTGCTCAACCAAAGAGCAGATAAAAGTCCATAGCTTTACTTACAGACCATATTCGCAACAATGAATGGGCTGCCCATGTGCATCCACATTGTCAACTCTTAAACACAACCACATATTTACAAGGGCATAGTTCTACCTTTACAGGTTCACATGCACAGTTGCTTTAAATTCAGAACTGCATGTGCGGCTCAATGTGCCGGATTAGGAATAGAACTTGCGGTGTGGTGTGCTTGGACAGCACAGGCACAATGCACGGAAGTTAGGTTCGAACAGCCACTCATAACGAGGGAATGCCTCCCTGAGCAGGTATGAAGTGCAGGGAACGAATCACATAGAGCCTGAACAGCAGGAGGTGTGATTGCCGTGCACTGACTGATGTTGAGACTCTTTAATCCTTCCTCATCATACCTGCCTTTCATTGATTCCCACATTGCAGGCTTGTTCTTCACCCGGTTGTGGACAAGGGAATACATTGCTCTATCTGTGATGTTCCGGCAGTAGTACAGACAGAGGGATCTAAGACGGGGACACCTGTCTGCCAAAGCAATCACGCTATCATCTGCAGAAAAATTGTGAATATTCCATCAGTCATCATCATAATCAAAATACCAAAACAACCTTAGCATGAAAATAACATCTGCTCTCAAATTCAAATTGGCAGTATATCTTTCACGCCAAATTAACAGGTTGCGGGGTCAGTTTAATATTGTGACAAATGAATCACCTTTCTCAATTTCATACTCTTACCAAAAAGGGGCACCGTCCAGTACTATGGAAAAAAGTCATAAGATTGCAAATATAATAGATCAGGCCATGAGAATTCTTGGGATTGCATTGTTTCTAAGTCTCTTGCCCATTCGATAGTTCAGTGAAATTTTGCGCCTTATGACAATTAACAAATACATTTTGGTTAAGTAATAATGTAAGAACATCTTGTGAAATGACGCAAAATCATCCCCAAATTTGAAAATACCTGTTATACAGACACAACCACACAAGTCAAGGGTTCTGAGATCAGGACATCCGTATGCTAGACTCATTACTCCGACATCACTCACATTCTCACACCATCCCAGATTCAAAGACTGCAACTGACTGCAGTTGCGTCCAATAGCCTGCAGATTGTTTACCAAACTTGTAAGCCATATAACTCCTTCAGTGGCAGATGGAAAAAATATATATATAATAGTTACAAGCATAAACCTGCAAGGCACGGTCAGTTGCACCATTCACACATCCACAGAGATTTAAAGTTTTTAATTTTCGGCAACGTTCTGTCAGACACTCTAGAGAAACATCACTGAATGCCGTACAACCACTGATGTTGAGTTTGGTAAGATTGGGAAAACCGTGAGCTAATGCATACAAGGAGAGATCACTAAGCTTAAAGCTTTTGCTGAGATCCAGGTCCTGCAGATCATGACAGTAACTTGCAATAGTCTCAACAGCATTATCCTCGAGTTGTGGTTTATCTTGGCGCAGCACAAGAGTTTGCAGTTTTGTAAATTTAGGAGCAAGAGATAGAACCAAGTTGTTCATGTTGTTTTTGCACCTGAAGAAAAGAACTGATGCAAGATGTTATCGTTGTCAATGATGAAGCAGAATAAATTCAGAACAGATTGGTCAACAAAATAAGACCTGATAATAAGCCGGAACAATTTCTAAAAGGTTACTTTTCAAAAGGTCTTGAATGTTGATTAGAAATACTTTAGGAATTATACACAACAAATCTAAAATCTTGATGCAGAGCAAACTCAATCAAATCTTTTAACATTCCCCTCGCAAACAAGCAAATGAATTTCTGATTGTCTATGTATATCACTCATTTACCCGTAAAAAAATCAAAAACTACCATGATGAGAACTGATTACAGCACGTGACATTAACACTGAATTAGGGTTACAAGTTTGCAAAGATAGCATGTTTCCATGTTACTTTCTGTAACCAATCAGCAATGTTTTCGATCATGGCCTCGGAGAAGATGGCAATCCGGGACAAATTGCTCTGTTTAAAAACCACATACAAACTCTTAAGTAAGAAACACTTCAATAACTCAAAAGGCATGATCACCTGGGTCGGATTAAGAGATAAGAACAATTTTATATACAATCGATACAGCTTAAATAAAACAAAAATCCCAAAAGAATTACAATCAGCTTGAACAACATATTGATTATTAAAGACAGAGGAAGAAAGGTTATACCAAGAGAGACACAGATGGGTGAGTCCCGAGCAAATAGCATCCCTCCATCCACTGCAAACCCCGGAAGCCATAATCAAGGTCCTATCATCAACAAGCGAAACAATCCTTAACAACAGCTCCATAGGGATATCTTTCCACTCAGTGATCACCAAGCCTTCGATTTCCACACCTCCTGCACCAATCCCACTCTTTCCACCATCAAAAGCAAGCATCATCGGCTTCTCAGAATACAAGTTCAAGTCTTCCCTCCTCCCTTTTGCTTCCCCTGCCATTTCACGTGGAAAAGTTTGTTTGTTTCTTGTTTCTGTTTTCTGTCATCAATACAGTTGAAGAGGTTACGAGAGAAAAGAAGAAAATTTTAGTAAGACGACAAAAAAATAAAATACAAAACCCATGTCAAAAACCTTATTAAAATCATGAAGGCATAACAAAAGAAACATTGATTAAGAATCATTAACAAGACACAACTAAATGATCATTAAAAAACAATCTTTAACTCACATTACCAGCAGATTCTATGAGAGAAAAATAGAGTCTTTCAGTACCAAAAGTCGAGAGGGACACAAATAAAAGAAATTTTGAAGGGTGTCGGTGATATACGTTTTTTAGCTGTGATTTTCTTTTTCTCTCTGTGAGCTCTGCTAACAGCTGAAGGTTTGGAGGGGATGTGCATTTATCGAGACAAAAGGATTCTAAAGAAAGAAGGAGAAACGTACGGGAAGAGGTTAAGCGGCTCGTGTGGTGCCATGTGTTTGATGTTAATCAATGGTGTGATGACGGCCCCGCTCAAAAGTGGCCCTTTGATTGCTTTCTAATTTTTATGGGACGGCAATTCTTAGAGGGTTTTTTTTTTTTTTTTATTATTATTATTTTAATGTATGTATTTTGTAAGCTTGCATGTATCTTAAAAATTAAAAATTATATAAATTTTTAATAATCTTAAAAGATTTGAATTTATAATTATTATAAAGTAAATTCAAGTAATAACCGATTAAACTATTCTAATTATTTTAACATCATAATTAAATTTTTTTTATAAATTAATATAATTTAAAAAATAATACAATTTAATTAATCGAGCTATCGAAAATAGCACAACAAATGATAAAATTTTAAGAAATCGAATCATTTTTAATAGCATGATTAAAAAAAAAAATGCCTTCAAAATACAATAAACAAACAAACAAACATTCATTTGTGCCAAATCTTGGAACAAATGCCTACGAGAAAATGTAAGGGTTGTGATTTTTTTTATATTTTAAAATATTAATAACACAATTATTTAAATGTCATCTTATTACGCTGCTATAAATAAGGTAATCAGTAGCGCAATATAATCGGTTGCTCTACTAAGAATAATCCAACCTATTAAATTTTTATTGCTTGTACTATTTTTAATAGTGTGATTATTTAAATTATGCTAGTTTGAAAGAAATATCCCCGTCAACACTCCAATGTTTAAAGCCTTGAGTTTTTTATTTTTTTTATTATTTTTTTTAATTTTTATCGTAGACAATACCAGTACCAGTCTAGTCCAGGATAAGCATTAGACAATTCAGATTGACCGAGGAATGGAGCTGTATTGTCAAATATATAGTGAATCCACTAAAAACATTAATGAGCTATTATGATCATTCCGTAAAATGTGACTTTTTTTAAATTAAATATTCAAAATATTTTTTTATTAAAAAAAAAAGTGACT